>Ga0209358_10001420_pt1 | contig 19053 bp, 22 predicted proteins | sample LauGreFa1BDMLBSN_2_FD_187574 | JGI IMG/M metagenome (GOLD analysis project Ga0209358, IMG submission 187574) | Freshwater lake microbial communities from Lake Michigan, USA - Fa13.BD.MLB.SN (SPAdes) (version 2) | ecosystem: Environmental > Aquatic > Freshwater > Lake | place: Lake Michigan, USA... | reverse complement strand
GAGAACTATTTCCAGTTTCAGCAAGGTCATGGTTGGTTTCGTTCTGGGCGCTGTCGTAGCGGGCGGAGTTGCGGTTGCCGTAACGCCCAACGTTCCCCCCACAAAGGTCTGCGTAGATAATCGCACCAAAGCCCTATTTGCTGCGACCGATGGAAGTTGCTCGAAAACCCGCACTCTGATGGAAGTTACTGGACAAGGTGTCAATGTTGAAACTATTGCATCTGCTGTCTCGCCATCTGTTGTCTCCATCGCTATTTCATCAATTCAAGGCGGCGGTTCTGGTTCTGGTGTGATCTATAGAAGCAGCGGCAGCTCTTCATTTATCATCACAAATAATCACGTTATCGCTAGCGCAGTGCAGGGTGGAACAATTCGAGTAGAGCTCAACAATGGTGATTTCGAGACCGCTTCAATTGTGGGCCGAGATTCAACATATGATCTTGCAGTTCTCCGCATCAATCGCGGAAATCTCAAAGCAATTACCGTAGGAAATTCCAATACCTTGACTATTGGCGAACCGGTTGTGGCATTTGGATCGCCGCTTGGCTTATCAGGAACTGTTACTAGTGGAATTGTTTCTGCACTTAATCGTCCAGTAACCACCGGCAGTTTGGGAATTGAATCATTTATCGATGCGATTCAAACCGACGCGGCAATTAATCCCGGAAACTCGGGAGGCCCGCTTGTTGATGGAACTGGCGCACTGGTTGGAATTAATTCTGCGATTGCAACGCTTAGCTCAGGGGCTAACGGATCGATTGGTTTAGGTTTCTCAATTCCAATTAATCAAGCAAAGCGCGTTGTTGATGAAATTATCGCTACTGGAAAATCAACTCGACCATTCCTTGGAGTTAACTTTGATACCTCATTTAACGGCACCGGTGCGCGCATTCAACGCGTTGTAGAAGGTGAAGCTGCTGCGAAGGCTGGAATTCCCGCAGGGTCGATTATTCGTGAGATTGATGGAAAGAAAACCAACGACCTCATTACGGCGATAGTTCGAATTCGCTCGTATGCGCCTGGAGAAACCGTAAAGATCACGGTTGATATGCCAACGGGTAGCTCTAAGAGCTTCTCAGTTGTGCTCGGCAAAGCTGACTCCCAGTAATGTCGCGAATATTGAGCCGCCTTATCTAGCCCTTCCTGCTAAGTTATGGCGCACTGCAACGCCGCAGATTCGTGAAAGGAGTACTGCGTTGGCCGATGAACACAACGATGATGATGTAAATGATGAAATCATTACGGAAGAAATGTTGTGGGAGCGAATACCTGAAACTCAAGGTGTCGATAGAGCCAGCACATACTACGAATTAAGCGCGCGAATCTATGCTCGCGGCCAATATGACGAAGCGCTAGCACTTGCTGAAACAGCACGTGATATTTATTCAGAACTTGGATCTGCTGCTCCGACTGAAGGTTTAGCCCAGGCATATTCCGCTATTGGTTATAACCTCAATCAACTCAAACGTATGAGTGAAGCGGCAACTGCAATGAGCAAAGCAGTCGAGTTACTTCGCGAAAATAAATCGCCGATGGCGCTGGAACTTGCCTGCACTCTCGGTGAATGGTGGTTTAGTTCGAAGGAATACCAGAACACCATTGATTGCATGGAGGAGTGCGCCCGTGAACACCTCATTGATGGAAACGAACTTGGCGCTGCCACAGATTTCCATCTCATTGGATGCGCTTATCGCGAATTAAAGAAGTATGACCAAGCCCTCGAAGCTTTCTACGAAGCTCGCAAATACTTTAAGACAGCGCGCGAAGTTATTCATGTTGCGCGGTGCGATCAGAAAATCGCACATTGCTATACCGAACTTGGCGATGCCGAATCGGCTTTGGCAGCAGCGCAGAAAGCGGTTGATGTCTTCACCACCGCCCATGATCACCGCCGCCTTACATATGCTTCATTTGAACTAGGTAAAGCTCAAGTTCTCTCTGGCGAAGTTGATGAAGGGCTCAATACCCTAGAGAGGGTGCTTGATATTGCAGCTGATGCTGAGCCGAAAGATTTCGAATTTATCGTTGCTATTGAGCGTCGGATCGCTGAAATTCTTCATACCCAAGGGCGATCAGAAGAGGCAATTGAAATTGAACGTCGGATCGCTTCAATCTCAGAGATTCTTGAAAACTAAAGAGTAAACAAACTAAAAGATAAAAAATTATCTAAAGTGGCGCTTCCAGATCTCTCACACCTTAAAAGCCGAGACACTTTAATCATCACTATGGTCTGTTACGGCAACATCTGTCGCTCACCAATGGCAGCAGCTGTTCTACATAACAAAGTAGCCAAGATTGAAAACCCAAAGATTGTTGTTGATTCAGCTGGCACTTCAAATTGGCATGTTGGCCAAGGACCAAACCCGCCATCAAAGCGCACTTGGGAGAAAGCTGGTTACTCCTTTAACCACATCGCATCGCAATTTAATTATTCAAGACTTGTGGCTGCTGATTTAGTCCTTGTGATGGATGACCATAATCATCAAGAAGTTTCGAAGTACATCACTAGCGATGAAGAAGAGAAGAAGATTTATTACTTGCGGGAGTTTGATCCAACAAATCCGGACTCACTTGAAGTTCCAGATCCGTATTCACTGCCAGATTCGGCTTTTGAAGAAGTATTAGGTATGGTTGAAAAAGCAACTGATGGTCTGATTCAACAACTACTTCGGTAAATGTTGCATGGCCCAGGCATACATAGCGATCGCGCCCGCGGCTGAGGCGTTCATTGAACGCGTTGAGCCATATTGAGAGATAGCAAGGACCTGTTCACATACTGCGACCGCTTCATCTGACATTCCAGCACCTTCTTGTCCTAAGAAGAGTACGCACTCGCGGGGGAATGTAGCGCTTTCGATAGGCGTTGAAACGTCAACATTGTCGATGCCGATGATTGCTACCTTGTTTTCATCGCACCAGGCTTTGAAATCAGCAACCGTGGGGTGATGAATTACCGTTAAGTATTTATCGGTCACCATCGCACCACGACGATTCCAGTCTCGTTTACCAACGATATGAACGCTTGAGACATTGAAAGCATTAGCGGTTCTCACAATGGAACCAATATTTAAATCATGTTGCCAATTCTCGATCGCCACACGCAGTGCGTGGCGTTTAGTGTTGAGGTCAGCGACTATCGCTTCAACTTTCCAATAACGATATTTATCTAAGACATTTCGCCTATCGCCATTTTCTAAGAGTTCAGGATCAAAGTGATCTCCGACCGGCCATGGTTGTGGGTGTGGGCCAACACCAACGACGGGATAAAACTCTCCCGGACCAATTTCGGCGGGAGGAAGGCTCATAACTTTGCTACCAAACTCTTTGCTTGGTCAATGATTGCAGCTTCATGTGCTTTTAATTCTTGGCCAGGATATTGATTTCCATGAGCAAATGGATCTGGAAGTTTTGTGACTCCAGAAAGTTCCTGTAATACAAAGAGGCCACAGAATGGCGCATATGTTGCGTTGTACCCACCTTCGTGGGTCATCATTAGTTTTCCATCACATACTTCATGAGCAACTTCCATTAACTTTCTAGTGAGCGATCGATATCCCTCGGCTGTGACGAGCATTCTTCCGAGTGGGTCATAGACCGCCGAATCAAAACCTGAGGCCACGCAAATTATGTCTGGCTTAAATTTCCTAATAGCCGGAATCACAACTTCATCAAAAGCGTAGGAATATCCACCATTTCCCGTGCCTGGGGGAAGTGGAATATTTATATTTGTGCCAACGCCGACCACATCAATATCGCCGGTATCGTGCGGATATAAGCGATTCTGATGCAGCGAAATTGTTAGAACATTGGGGTCGTTTAAGAATATTGCTTCGGTGCCATTTCCATGATGAACATCCCAATCAACTACAGCTACCCGAAGTTTCTCGCCATGTGTTTTCTTTGCAACACCAATCGCCACAGCAAGATTAGAAAAAATGCAGTAACCCATACCTCTCTCGCGAATCGCATGATGTCCAGGTGGGCGAATGAGGGCATATCCATTACTTACTTCACCACTTAATACCGATTCAAAGAGTTCAATTGCGCCACCCGCTGCCATTGCAGCGATGTCATAGCCACCGCGAGCGAATGGAGTTGTGAGATCACCACCGTCTCCACCAAGGCGAGATGACGATTCCTTCTTGATGCGTTCAATATGTTCTCTTGTGTGAACTGTTTCAAGTTCGGTATCGCTGGCTTTGCGGGCGGGGACTCGAACTAAGTGATCAATCAATCCCGATACAACAATTAATTCATGAATCCGCTTTTTAGTTTCTGGATGTTCATAATTCATGTAAGGCTGTAATCCAGCTCCAGGATCTGAAGGCATATCACCGACAAAAGTTCCCGTGTCGTGCCAACCAAAAATCTCGTGATAGACATACCCCGTGCGCATAGAGCGAAGCCTAAAGGGAAGTTGGTTGCCTGCCTACATCGCACTCGGTTTTGTATGGGGTTGTTCATTCCTCTTTATTAATCAAGGCCTGACCTTTCTGACACCTTTCGGTGTCGCTTTTGGCCGCTGCGCACTTGGCGCTTTGACCTTAGTTATCTTCTTGAAAAGCAAGAGACTGGAATTACCGAGAGCTCCACGAATATGGCTGAAACTATGGGTTGTTTCTTTGCTATTAAATTCCATACCGGGCGTGCTCTTTGCGCAGGCGCAGACCGAAGTAACCTCAATTTTGGCAGGAATCATTAATGCAACCACACCCCTGATGACTTTACTTGTCATGCTCTTTGTATTTCGCGACGAAAAAGTTTCGAGCAACCAGGTTTTTGGACTTCTCATCGGAGCTTTAGGAATAGCAACAGTCTTTGGAGTTTGGAACGGAATTGGCAAAAATCCAATATGGGCAGTTACGGCACTCTTGATCGCAGTCCTCTGCTATGGAATATCATTTCCATTTTCCAGAAAGTTTGTTATCCCACTGCAACTTCCGTCCGAGACATTAGCAACTACGCAGCTAATTTGTGCAACGATAACGCTTCTGCCTTTCTATTTATATGATGGAATTGCAGATGATAATTACCGCGCATTACCTCTTATTTCCATGATTGCTCTGGGGGTTTTTGGAAGTGGTTTTGCTTACATTTGGAATTTTCAGCTCATTAAAGATGCTGGTAGCGCTATCGCCTCGACGGTCACTTACATAACTCCCGTGGTCGCGGTGGTAATGGGATTGCTATTTCTAGGAGAGCCGCTTACCTGGAATGAACCAATTGGCGGGGCAATAGTCCTTCTAGGAGCCGCAATTTCTCAGAATCGATTAGTAATCTTCCGTCGTGCGTAAAGCAATTCTCACTTCATTTTTATTGCTTTCTGTAGTCCTTACCAGCAGCTCAGCATTTGGCCTACATTCATTAGATAAATATGTAAATTCCACGAACCTTGCATCACCCGGCTTGCTAATCATGAATCCTGCCGATGGCACTGTTATTGCCAAGAACTCACCAGATTCCCTGCGGATTCCAGCTTCGGTACTGAAATTAGTCTCAACTGCTGCTGCGCTCCACTTTGTCGGAGCTGACAAGACTTATGTAACAAGTATTTACTCCACTGATAAAAGTAATACCTATGTCCTAAAAGGAAGCCTTGATCCTTGGCTTACCAGCAATCTCACGCTCTCGAAAAAGAATGGCCAGAAGTTTCTTCCTTCTCTCATAACGAAAGCAAATGAAAGCAATAGCAAGAAGATCACTATCTACTACTCGGGTATGTATGAGAAGGATATTGATAATTTAGCTCTTAATTTAAAGAGTAAAAAAATTCGTGCCACATTTAAGAGAGTCGAATCTGCAGTTGCTGTGGAATTAGCAAAAGATGAGATTGCTTCTTTGACATCACCGCCATTGGGAGAGATGGTGAAGTTTGTGATTTTATGGAGTGATAACACTTTGGCCGATCGCTTAGGAAAGGCAGCAGCGCGGAAATTGGGTTACGAAACCAACGCTAAAGGCCTTACTCAAACATTTAAGCAAGCTCTTGACGAGATAGGAGTCGATTCGACAGGGCTAAAAACCTACGATGGAAGTGGGTTATCAAAATCTAATCGAGTTTCAGCCGCGACCATCGTTCAACTATTAATGAAGATTCGAAATAACCCAACTTTTGAATCAATCTATGATGGACTCCCTGTTGGTGGATTAACTGGAACTTTGCAGAAGCGATTCCAAGAAACCGCACCACACGCTATCGGACATGTTCACGCAAAGACGGGTTGGGTCAATCGAAGTGTGACGATGGCTGGCTATGTTGACGATGGCGAAAAAGAGTATGCCTTCGCAATATTGGCCGATGGCATCACGCCCACCTTCACCGCGCGAAATCGCGCGCGGGCTGCGATGGATCGATTGTTAGGAGTTATTGTGAAAGGGAATCACTAAATACTTTAATTGCGCCGCCATAACAAGCTACCCAGATGCGTTTGTTGAGCGGTTCATATGTGATTCCAATGGGCTCATCACATACTTTAATTTTCTGAAGCACCTCTAAATTGCTAGTGCGCACTTTAGAAACAGTATCGCTTGTGTAATTCACCACATAGAGAGCTGATCCATCTGTAGAAATATCTAAGCTGCGGGAAGCAGATCCAGTCTTTACTGTTTTCACTACTTTGTTCTTTGCAAGGTCAAAAGCTACGACTCGCCCTGAACTATTGAGCGTGGCGTAAAGAATTGAATTATCTGGCGAGAGCACTAAGGCGCGTGGGTTAGAGCCAATGTTGAGAAGTTCTTTACTCCAATCATTGAGATTAATCTTATGAATGACCGCACCACCCATCTGGGCAACATAGGCAAATTGAGAATCACGCGAAACAGTGATTCCACGCGGATAGGCACCAATCTTGATGGTTCGTATAACTTTCTGGGTTTCAATCGAAATTACCGTGAGATCGTAGGAGCACCAATTTGATACCAGTACATATTTGTTATCCGGTGTTACTTCAACAACTTTTGGTACAACGCCTACGCGATATGCCTTATCGATTTTCCACGTCGAAGTATCGATCCGGTAGAGAAATGAACGGTCGTAGTTATCGGAAGGCTTACAGACATCCGTGCCTTCGCGATTAAAACCTTTTCCATACATCGCATAATTGGTGACATACAGATATGCGCCATCGGGTGAATAAGCACCTTCTACTGGAGCGCCACGATGCAGACCAGTAAAACCTTTAAAACCTAATTCAGTGAGGTTTACCTGGTCAGAGATAGTTGAAAGTAATTCAAGAGAAGTGGCGTCATATGTTGTGACTGAGTGGCGATACATCATATTGTGAGCGGAAACCACGCCTGTTTTTGATGCTCGAACAGATTTAGGTGAAATATTTCCAGTGATGGTTTTCTCTAACTTCATTCGAGTCGTATCTGACGTTACTTCTGCTTTTAATGGGATTGGCGCTAAGAAGTGAAAAATAAAGGTAAGAACTATGGTCCATCTCACCGAACTACGCATGTCCCCAATCTACAGGGTAATCTCGCGACATGATTTCGCCATATATCGCGTTAATGAAATTGCGCGTTGTGGAGTTGTTACTTGTAACCACTCTTCCTGCACTTTTCTTGGCGGCAGAGGGAGTACCTCCTCTTGATATAGCGCTCGCTACTTTGATTGGTGGAACTCTTGCAGCTGGAGCTGCAAATGCATTTAACATGATTATTGAAAGCGATATAGATCAACTCATGGGACGCACTTCAGAGCGCCCAATCGTCAACAATCAAGTTACGGAGAATCAGGCGCTAATTTTTGCTTCAGCCATCACAATCATTTCGCTTCTCATTTTCTGGTTTTTCACAAACCCACTTGCTACTGGTTTAACAGTGAGTGCAATTGCTTTTTATGTTTTCGGCTACACCGTTGGCCTTAAGCGCAGAACCTCTCAAAACATTGTGTGGGGTGGAATCGCGGGTTGCTTACCGGTATTAATTGGATGGGCTGCAGTTACCAATTCACTCTCATGGACCGCGTTCTGGTTCTTTATGGTGATCTTCTTCTGGACCCCGCCCCATTTCTGGGCGCTAGCGATTAAATATAAAGATGATTATGCAGCTGCGGGAATACCTATGTTGCCCGTCGTTGCTCCCATCAGAAAAGTGTCACAGCAGATGTGGTTCCACACCATCGCGATGATTGTGGCGTCATTCATTACTTTTTACTTAGCAGGCCTTCCTGTATGGCTCTATGCCATCAACGCGCTGCTAGCGGCTATTTTTACATTTCAGATGCTGGGACTGCGTGAAAGTAATATTGAAAAGAGCGCCTCAACTATTTTCCATGGTTCCATCACTTACTTAAGTCTGTATTCCCTGGCTCTCGTCATCGGGGCTCTCATCAAATAGTTCATTGCGAGTTAAATCTTTCCGGCCATCAATTCCAAGTTTTTGATAGATCGCCATCGTTTCCTGACGAATCAGAGATTCGGAATAGCCCATCTTGTTTGCAATTGCAATGTTAGTCATTCCACTCTTAATGAGATCAAGGATAAGACTTTGGCGCTCTGTGAGTTTAGTTCCTGGGAGATGTTCTTTAGCGCGTGAATTTGCAGATCTTTTAGATTGCGCGATTCCATCTATGAGATGGATATATAGATTGAACAGAGACTTGAGCATGACAAAGTAGCTCTTAAAAGCATCGTCATTTGGAACTTCGTATTGGGTAGAGAGAGTTGCTGCGTAATTTGGAAGAAGTGGCATGAATACAGTGGACTTCCATTTCAAGTCATCCTGCGTTTCGATTAATTTGGCAAATTCCTTCCGGTATTGATCATCACGATTACGTATTAAGACAGATTCGGTTTGTATGGCTTGGTTTAATAATGGATTAGTCAATAAACTGAATTCTCGGTTTTTTGAGAGAAATTCTTCGCTAAAGCCAAAGCTGGCAACGTGGTAGAGGGTTAAGTCGCTATCAAGCCGGGCTAAATAAAAACGGCTTGGCTCTCCAGAAACACAGGCGTTGAGAGCAACATATTGGACCGCTGCATCTAGGTCTTTTTCTAGCGTTAAGTAATTAGCAATGTTGCTTAATCGCACCAGATCCATATGGCTCTCCTTTCTAGAGAAATCTCTTGGAATGTACTCACAAAACCTTCGCAAACTCGCGTTTTGAGATGCCTAAATCAGTCAAAGTTAAAGTCTGCTGTATCTTTTACAGTCCGCATTGAAAAAAAGATGGAGAAAAGTGACCAAAGCGCACGAAGTCAAGCCAAATGCTCTCTTAATTGAAGACAACGCCGAAGATCGTCTCAACATTAAGTTGCAGCTAGAAGTTATGGGATTTTCTGTGTTTGATGTCTCATCTACGACGGAGGCGCGAGAAATTTTTCCTATCCGGGATTACAGCCTTGCTCTCATTCATCTTGGACATGCACCTTTAGAGAGCCTTGAGATTTGCCGACAGATACGTGCGCTTTCAACAGTGCCTATTCTTATGATTACAAAGCGCGGCGAAGTTGTTGATGAAGAGTTAGCGCTGAATGCCGGAGCGGATGACTATGTTACAAAGCCAATCGAACAGAGAATTTTAACTTCGCGGGTCACACAACAGTTGAAACGTGGCGAAAGCCAGAGAGCCCCACGCCAAACCATCCTGATGTGGGAGAACCTCACTTTGGATTTAGCAGAACATCTATTTAAGATCGGTGACAAGGAAATCTTGCTGACCAATTCTGAATATCGATTCTTGCAACTTCTCATGGAAAATCCCGAACGAGTGTTCTCAAAAGAACAAGTGCTTCAAGCAGTTTCAGCGCTCCGCGAGACTTCATCGGTATCAGTTGAAACATATGCTGGACAACTCCGTACCAAGATCAAGCGCAATGGTGGACCTGATGTTATTGATGTAGTGCGTAGCGTTGGATTTAGGTTAGCCAGCGTTGATGCTAACGAGAGAGCCAGCTAATTCATTTTTCTCAACCTCTTTTAAGAATGAGAGAGATGCGAGTAGCACGAGAGTGAAGAATCCGTAACGCCCTCCAGTGTTATGCCTGGTCTGCCCGATAAGGCGAGCAGCCATAACAAGAAGAGAGCATTCATGATCGAGGCAACAAAGAAGAAACGAACCTGGCGCCCACTCGCAGGAGCGGCAATCGTCATTTCTGTCGCTGCAATTGCAGGGCAGAGTGTCTTAGCGTCACTCAACGCAACAGCTTTTAACACAACAGCACAAAACATCAACGCGGGTACTTTGAAATTAGATCTTGCAAATAGCGGGAATGGTTTTGGAACCAGCATCGCTAATGTTGTCCCAGGCGATGTTGTAAATCGCTATGTGACGTTGACAAATTCAGGAACACTTAATGGAATTGGTCTAACTCTGAAGACTGCTCAGACAGGTACATCATCGCTTATAACTGATGGCATAAGTCCAATCACAACTAAAGCCCTCAAACTTACTGTTACAAGTTGCAGCGCTGCTTGGAACACGACTACGGGTGTTTGTCCTGGAACTCCAACAGAAGAGCTTGCCTCAACTGTTATCGGTTCATTGACATCTGCAACGGCCTTGGCCGGCAGCACGTTGAATTCAACAGCAGTCCGATATCTTCAAATGAAGATTGAATTGCCAGATCAGAATGAAACAACGGTAAATGGTGCTTTGCCAGCAAATACAGTGCAAGGCGGTTCGGTCGATGTGACATACACATTTGATTTGAAACAACGTCTAGCCACAACAACGAATAGCTAATAAGTAAACCGTGAGAGGGGGCTTAGAAAGCCTCCTCTCTCTCATCCTTGGAGTTGAACATGAAGAGAGCAATATTCATACTTGTGACACTTACTATGGTCATTTCAGCCCTACCTGCCTCAGCAGGAGTGGCGAGCAGAAGTGAGAGATCCCAAATTTCTTCTACAGCGACCTGGGGGGTCTCTGTAGTTAATCAAAACAATGTGATTACTAATCAAGATTATCCACTCACTCTCATAGCTTCCGGAAATACCAGCTATAACTACTTTTCTCTGAGAAATACCGGATCGCAAACCATAAGTTTCTTTACAGTTTCTCTATTACAAGATGTGATCAAAGATAAGAATTTAAAGCCAGGTGATGTGATCTTTGAACGCTGCGATGGCCTGTGGAATACAACCACAAAAACCTGCTCGGTGACTCCGGTTCAAGTGGCAACAGGTGGTTCATCATCATTTCAAATTACAACTCCGCTGAACGTTGGAGCAGAAATCAAGATGCGAGCTCGAACACCAAACAAAAATCAATCAATCGGCTTTTCGCTACAAGTTTTGGTTCCACGATCGAGTGTTCGTGGTGGTCAGGTAACTCACTCATGAAGACTTTAAAAGTTGTCAAAGATATAACGCTAGCTCTTTCTGCCATCGGTTTTATTGCAGCAGCGATTTTCTCGTTCTATTTGCAAACATCTTTTCAGACAGTGACGTCTAGAAGTATGGAACCTTCGATTAAGGCAGGAGATATGGTTCTTACCAGGCAGATACCAACAGAAGAAATTCGCACACGAGATGTAGTAATCCTTCCCCTTCCCGATGCAGATGGACTCTATTTTGCACATCGCATTGTTGGTGTAAATCAAACCAGCGGTGATGTTGTGGTTAAAACAAAAGGGGATGCCAACCCAAATCCTGACTCTTGGGAGTTGACCATTACTTCCGAGAAAGTTCCCAAAATTGTTGCGGTAATTCCAACTGCAGCAATATTCAACGGTCCAGTTGAGCGGAAATGGATTTACTACGGGCTCTTCTATGGCGGAGCTCTACTTGCGCTATATGGGTCTTGGCGCTTACTGAGAAAAAGAGGGTAAAAAGAAGATAAGTCACACGACACCTCCTTGCTCTTAAGGTTGATTCTCGGGCTATCCCTTTATCCTTTTCATTAGTAATTGACCCCCATTTCCCCAGGGAGCCAGGAATTGAGATCTAGAAGAGTTCGCGTAATCGCGCTCAGCCTTTCCTCTTTATTAGTACTTTCCATAACACCTGCGCTCGCAAATCCTCCGAAGCCGACTCTTGCGCAAATTGAAGCTGCGAAGAAAGCCGAAGCGGAGAAAAAGAAGGCTGCTGATGCTGCTGCCGCGAAATTAAACAAAGCGAACTTAACGCTTCGTCAATTAGTTGCTGTAGCAAATGCTGCCCGCGCAAAGTATGAAGCAGCGAAACGCGAACTAGCAGTTGCTGTGAAAGAAGCTAAGGCTGCTACTGCTGCATATAACGTTGCAGTTTCAGAGGTAAAAGCGGCGCATGATGCAATTGGTCGACTAGCAACCAATGCCTACATTATGGGTGGCGGTTTTACTGATTTAGATTCACTTTTGCATTCGGATGGCCCACAAGACTTGATGGATCGACTTTCAACCCTTGATTCACTTGGCGCCCAGAACACCCAGGCGCTCTTTAGATTTAAAGCAGCCGAAGTAGTTGCTAAAGAAGCTAAAAAAGCTGCCGATGCAGCAAAGGTTGCCCAAGAAGTAGCGACTAAGAAAGTTGAAGCAACAAAGATTGAAGCAGATGCCGCGCGCAATGCACAACAGAAAGAAGTAGATAAGTTACAGAAGATTCAAGATCAGATTCTGAAAGAATTGTTGGCTGCACGTAAGACTCGTGTGACGTTGGAGCAGCAGCGCCAACTCGCATTGCTCGAAGAAGCTAATGCCAGCATCGCTAATAACACCGCGATTTACACCAAGGTCTGGCCAGATATTGGCTTTAAAGGTCGTTCAACATCTCGCTCAACTCCTGAGATGCGTGCAAAAGCGGTTGAGTTTGCGAAGAAACAAGTACTGGCACGAAAGCCTTACATATGGGGAAGTGAAGGACCGAACTCATTTGATTGTTCGGGCTTGGTTTACGCCGCTTACCGCTCAGCAGGATTGGGCTGGCCAAATTGGGATCGCCTTAACTCCTCGTTGTACTTCAGTTACACAAAACATGTGCCACTGAACCAACTGCAACCTGGCGATCTTCTCTTTTATTCATATAAAGGAACGGTGAATTCCATTCACCACATCACAATCTATGCGGGTAACGGGATGATGTGGGAAGCAAATTCGAAAGGCAAAGGTTTGCTCTTCTCGAATATCTACAGCATCAAGGGATTGATGCCGTATGGAGGACGCGTCTAGAAGTAAATAGGCTTAGCCACATGGCTGAAGCAACCCCGCTCTATCAAATTCGCCTTGCTGTCCGGCGTGAATTAGAAGATATCGCCGCGGGAGAAACTGTAATTGTTGCTGCCTCAGGCGGCGCAGATTCTTCAGCTCTTGCAGCCGCGCTTTTACCTGAGTGTGAAACAAAAGCCATCAAAGTTGTAGCGCTCATTGTCGATCACGCGCTCCAAAAGAATTCTTCTGATGTTGCGCATGAAGCGAAGAAAGAATTAGCAAAGATTGGTTATGACAATATTGAAATTCGACGAATTAAAGTTGAAGTCACCGATGGTTTAGAAGCATCTGCTCGTCGCGCGCGATATGTAGCTCTCAATGATGTTGCAAATATGCATAATGCGGTTGCAATCTTCTTAGGACACACTAAAGATGATCAAGCTGAAACAGTTCTTCTAGGACTAGCACGTGGTTCAGGAACTCGTTCGCTATCGGGAATGGCGCAACGCATTGATCAATATCGTCGACCATTACTTTCTATTACGCGTTCTCAAACCGAAGCTGCGTGCGACGAGATTGGCATTAAGTTTTGGCGCGATCCACATAACCAATCAATGGAGTACACCCGTGTTCGCGTTAGAGAAAATGTACTTCCAATGATGGAGAAAGAGATTGGGCCAGGAGTTACAGATGCGCTCACTCGATCAGCGAAGTTGCTCCGTGATGATGCCGATGCCCTTGATCAATGGGCGGAGGAAGTTCTCGACGACCTTGATCCCATCTCATTAGATATCGCTACTTTGGAGACTTTGCCGCGCGCTATCCGAACCAGAATTTTCCGGAAAGCTATCTATCTCGCGGGCGCCCCATCGGGCTCACTTACGGCTGACCATATTGAGCCAGTTGAGTCGCTCGTCACAGCATGGAAGGGCCAAGGTCCCGTATCGCTCCCGGGCGGTGTGACCGTGGAGCGGATTTCGGGCAGACTTTCGCTCTCTTAACGCCGCTTTACATCGCTAAAACTCGATAGTTATTGAAAGGGTAATTGTGGATCTCGCATCAGTTCAGAACGAAATTGAACGTGTCATCGTTACTGAAGAACAGCTCCAGAAGCGCCTCAAAGAAATTGCGCAACAAATCGAAGCTGATTACAAAGATGAAGATCTATTGCTTGTTGGAGTTCTCAAGGGCGCAGTCATGGCAATGGCCGATCTATCGCGCTACATCAATCGCCACCTTGATATGGATTGGATGGCAGTTTCTTCTTATGGTTCTGGAACGAAATCTTCCGGCGTAGTTCGTATTTTGAAAGATCTTGATAAAGATATTACTGGGCGCAATGTTCTTATTGTGGAAGATATTGTTGATACTGGACTTACCTTGGATTGGTTAAGCAGCAACTTGAAATCTCGCGGCGCTAAATCAGTTGAGATTATGACCGTACTTCGTAAACCAGATTCTGCACAAGTTGAAGTTGATGTTAAGTATGTCGGCTTTGATATTCCAAAAGATTTTGTAATTGGCTACGGGCTGGACTTTGATGAGAAGTATCGCAACCTTCCCTTTATCGGTGTGCTGGCAAAGCACATGTACGAGTAAACATGGCCGATAAAAAGATTAAGAAACCTCGAATGCCACAACAGCTCGGTGGCCAACAAAAGGGCAAGAATCCACAACGCCCGCGTTTAACGCGACGCCCTCTTTTCTGGATTTTTGTAGCAATTATTGCGGTAACAATCTTTGGCCAAATTTCTTCTGGAAATAATCAATTCACCAAGATTGACACCTCTCAAGCGATGGCGGCAATTACGCGCGGAGAGGTTGAATCAGCCAACATCGTTGATCGCGACCAGGTAATTCAATTAGTTCTCAAGCCTGGCCAGGCCATCAACGGATCAACGAAGGTGGAGGCCTCTTACGTAACGGGGCAAGAGCCGATTTTGGTTGATTTACTTACTGCAAATCAGCCTCCTAAAGAGTGGGATGTCACGGTCCCTAAGACCAATATCTTTATCTCGATTCTCTTTACTCTCGGACCAATTCTTTTATTGGCATTTCTTCTTCTCTTCTTTATGGGACAAGCCCAAGGTGGTTCGCGGGTATTTTCCTTTGGTCGCTCTCGCGCCAAACTTCATAACAATGAAGTACCACAAGTCACTTTTGCTGATGTTGCTGGCGCGGATGAAGCGATTGAAGAATTTAAGGAAATTAAAGATTTCTTAGCTGAACCAAAGAAGTATCAAGAAATCGGCGCCAAGATTCCTAAAGGCATTCTTCTCTTTGGCCCTCCTGGTACAGGAAAAACTCTTCTAGCTCGCGCAGTTGCGGGCGAAGCAAAAGTTCCCTTCTACTCCATCTCCGGTTCTGATTTCGTAGAAATGTTTGTTGGCGTTGGCGCTGCTCGAGTTCGCGATCTCTTTACACAAGCAAAAACAAATTCGCCCTCAATTATTTTTGTTGATGAAATTGATGCAGTAGGTCGTCATCGTGGCGCAGGTATGGGCGGCGGACATGATGAACGCGAACAGACTCTCAACCAATTACTTGTGGAGATGGATGGTTTTGAACCGCATGACCAAGTGATTTTGATTGCGGCCACAAACCGCCCCGACATTCTTGATCCGGCCCTGCTTCGCCCTGGCCGTTTTGATCGCCAAATCGGAATTGATCGCCCTGATGTTAAGGGCCGCGAGGCAATTATGAAGGTTCACGCCAAGAACAAACCTCTTGAAAAAGATATTGATCTCTTGGCTGTTGCACGTCGTACTCCTGGTTTTACCGGAGCAGATTTAGCAAATGTACTCAACGAAGCAGCTTTATTAACGGCGCGTGAGAATCGCAAGATTATTTCTCGCGATGATGTAGATGAAGCGATTGACCGAGTAATGGCTGGACCACAGCGTAAATCAAGGCTTATGAGCGAAGAAGAGCGTCGCGTAACGGCGTATCACGAAGGCGGACATGCTCTTGTGGCACACGCGCTTCCTCATACAGATCCAGTACACAAAATCACCATCATGCCGCGTGGACATGCGCTGGGTTACACAATGGTTTTACCGGATGAAGATAAGTATTCAACAACGAGAAATCAGATGCTTGATCAACTTGCTTACACCATGGGTGGAAGAGCAGCAGAAGAGCTTGTCTTCCACGATCCAACAACTGGCGCATCGAACGATATTGAGAAAGCCACAACTCTGGCTCGCGCGATGGTGACGCAATATGGCATGACCGAAAAACTTGGCGCTATCAAACTTGGCACTAGTGATTCAGCACCATTCCTAGGTCGCGACTATGGCCACCAACGTGATTACTCAGAAGATATTGCCTCTGCTGTTGACCAAGAAATTAAGAGCTTGATTGAAGGCGCACATCAGGAAGCATATGAAATCTTGATAGAGAATCGTTCAATTCTTGATGCGCTGGTTGAAGAATTGATGGAGAAAGAAACGCTTCACAAAGAAGAAATTGAAGTTATCTTCAAACATGTAGCGATGCGTCCAAAACGTCCAGCCTGGACTGGCTCTTCTAATCGCGCGCCATCTCGAGTTCCACCTGTCGCAATCAAGCCGCGCAATAACAGAGCTGTCGAAGAGAAGCCAAAGCGAAAGAAGAAGGCTTCTTCTAAAGATGAGTAAGAGCTTCGACCAAGAGCGCGCAGAGAAAGCGATTTCTGAACTCCTTTTTGCAATTGGCGAAGATCCCAATCGCGAAGGATTACGAGATACTCCTAAACGTGTCGCGCGCGCACTTCAGGAAAACTTCCAAGGCTTGTATCAAGATCCGAAAGATGTCTTAACAACGACTTTCGATATTGGACATGATGAGCTGGTTATCGTGAAAGATATCGAGGTTTATTCACATTGTGAGCATCATTTAACGCCTTTTCACGGAGTAGCCCATATTGGCTATATCCCGGGACCTTCCGGAAAAGTAACGGGGCTCTCCAAACTTGCCCGTCTGGTTGATTTATATGCCCGCCGCCCACAAGTTCAAGAACGTCTCACCACACAGATTGCAGATGCGATGGTTGAGATTCTTCAACCTGGTGGCGTCATCGTCATCATCGATTGTGAACATTTATGCATGTCGATGCGCGGAGTACGAAAGTCAGAAGCTCGCACCGTTACTAGCGCGGTCCGCGGAATGCTTCGTGATCCAGCTACTCGCGCAGAAGCAATGTCTCTTATCACCACAAAATAATGTCTACGTTAGTGATGGGGATTCTTAATGTCACCCCAGATTCCTTTGCAGATGGCGGGCGATATTCCACAACAGATTTAGCGCTCAAGCGTGCAGAGGAGATGATGAGCGAAGGCGTCGAGATTATTGATGTTGGCGGCGAATCCACTAAACCAGGAGCAGATCGGATCACCCAAGCCGAGGAAGTTGCTCGGGTAATACCAGTGATAAAAGAATTAGCAAAGAAAGATACGCCGATATCAATCGATACCACGCGGGCATCAGTTGCAGAACAAGCAATTAAGTTAGGCGTTAGTTACGTTAATGATGTAAGTGGCGGCTTAGCCGACCCAGAGATGTATAAGTTAATTGCTAAACACCCGAAAGTGCAGTACATCATCATGCATTGGCGGGCACATTCAAAAACCATGCAGGATCATGCAATATATATGGATGTTGTGAAGGAAGTGAAGGAAGAACTCGAAGAGCGAATTGAGGATGCAATAAAAGCGGGAGTGAATCCAGATCAGATCATTATTGATCCAGGGCTGGGGTTTGCAAAACTTCCCGAACATAATTGGGAGTTGTTGCGAAATATTGATCGCATTGCGCTACTGGGTTATCCCATTCTTATCGGAGCCTCCCGTAAGCGTTTTCTAGGGGAGTTAACCGGTTCATCAAACCCCGACGACCGTGAAGCTGCCTCAATCGCAGTAACCGCTATGGTCGCAAAGCAAGGCGTATGGGGCGTGCGAACACATTCGGTAAGACCACATCGTGATGCAATCGCGACGGTCAACTCTTTTGCGAAGAGTAAGGTGGAAGGATGAGCGACAAGATGCGCATCGATGGAATCGAAGCTTTGGGTTATCACGGACTCTTTGAAGTTGAACGTGAGAATGGCCAACCTTTTATAGTGGATGTGGAGTTGGAGTTAGATTTAGAAAAAGCTGGTAATTCTGATGATCTCAATGACAGCATCGACTACAACGATGTAGCAACGCTGGTTCATAATGAAATAGTTGGTCCACCAGTCACCCTAATAGAAGCACTGGCGGAAAATATTTCTAAGAAGATTCTTAAGGTTTATGACGATGTAGAAAAAGTTAAGATCACAGTCCATAAACCACGTGCCCCAATCTCAGTTCCTTTTGGCGATGTCTCCATCACTATTAAACGAGAGCGCTAAAATCTAAGAATGAGAGTTGTCATCGCTTTAGGTGCCAACTTGGGTGATCCCCGAAAACAGATCTCGCTAGCCATTGATGCGATGCGAGATGTTTTAAAAGTGATTAAGGTTTCGTCGCTCTACGAGACTGCGCCCTTTAAAGTTTCGGATCAACAACCAAATTACATTAATGCCGTACTCATCGGTGAAACCGAGCTTCAACCAAAAGTACTCATTAAAGAGTTACTAAAAATTGAATCTACATTGGGTCGTCAAAGAACTATTCCCAAGGCAGCCCGCACGATCGATATTGACATCATTGATTACGAAGGATTCTTTTTAGAAAGTGAAGAATTAACTCTGCCTCATCCCCGCGCACATGAAAGAAAGTTCGTCTTGAAACCGTGGGCTGAGATTGATCCGGACGCTGAACTCTTGGGGTATGGCCCGATAAAGGAGCTTTTGGCCGCCTTGGGATAGCGCAGTAGAATTCACTCTGCCTGGTACCACTAACGGACTGGAGCTGTATAAGTGAAAGTTACTAAAGTCCTCACGGACCTCGATCGCCCATGCGCATTTGTTCCCACCATGGGAGCGCTCCATGCTGGCCATCAATCTCTTATCGCAAAA
>Ga0209358_10001416_pt1 | contig 19079 bp, 18 predicted proteins | sample LauGreFa1BDMLBSN_2_FD_187574 | JGI IMG/M metagenome (GOLD analysis project Ga0209358, IMG submission 187574) | Freshwater lake microbial communities from Lake Michigan, USA - Fa13.BD.MLB.SN (SPAdes) (version 2) | ecosystem: Environmental > Aquatic > Freshwater > Lake | place: Lake Michigan, USA... | reverse complement strand
TTCGTCCGCCTCATGGAAGGATAACCAGTAGGCAAATTAAACGACTGAAAAACCGATACAAAATTATAATGTGGAGTGTTTTAAGTGGAGATTTTGATGAAAGTTTAGAGGTGGATTTTTGTATAGAAAACACTCTGAAACATACTAAAAAAGGAAGTATTTTGGTTTTTCATGATAGCGAAAAATCTAAAGAAAAATTATATAAAATTTTACCAGAAATTTTACAAAAATTAAGTGATAAAGGATTTACATTTATTAGTATTCCAAATCATTTATAAAGAAATAATGAAGATGAAAATATTAAGTAAAATAAGAGATTTACACGACGAATTATATAAACTAACATTAATATTTTTGTCGGTAATAACCATTGTTTATTTCCTTCCCAGAGAATCAACTTTTAAATACGAATATCAACTTAACAAACCTTGGTATTATGATGATTTAATAGCACCTTATGATATACCAGTTTTTCCAACTCAAAATGAGATTTTAACTATTCAAAAAGAAATAAAATTAAATTGCAAAGCCTATTATAATTTTGAATCTGATGTTATAAATAATCAAATTTTAAAATTCAATGATTTATTAAATAAAAAGAAGAAAAGTTTAGATGATGAACAATTAGTTTGGATTAAAAATAATGGAGAAAAGATATTAAATCATTTGTATAAAAGAGGTGTTGTGGAAACACCAGAAAATTTCAAAATTAAAGAGTCGGATAACTTTTATGTTAAAAAAAATAACTTTTATGCAAGTTATAGTTTTAAAGATGTTTATACATTAAAAGAAGCTTCCCAATATATAAACGATCATTTGAATAAAAAAAATACAAACAATAAGGTTTTAATTGAGATATTACAAGAAGTTTTAAGCGAAAATGCTTTTAATTTAATATTTAATCCAACAGAAACTAATTTAGCATTACAAAAGGAATTACAAGTATCTGCAGGAGTAATTGATAATTTAGTAAGAGGACAAAGTGTAATAAAAAAAGGAGATATAGTTGATGATTTTAGATTTAGATTATTACAATCATTTGAGAAAAAGTATAAAAGTGAAAAATTAAGTAGCGTTAAGTATATAACTATTGCATTTGGGCATTTTTTATTGGTTTCATTAATTTTTACGAGTTTATGTTTGTATTTAATATTTTTCCGAATAGAATTATTTAAAAACAATAAGTCTTTGTTTTTTATACTTTTAAGTGTAACATTTACTGTTTCAATAGCAAGTTTTTCGTTAAAACACAACCTTTTATCTATTCATATTTTACCACTTTGTTTAACACCTTTGGTTATTCGTTCTTTTTTTGATACTCGAACAGCGTTTTTCTCCCATATAATGGTTGTATTGTTGTTAGGTTTTATAATGCCTAATTCGTTTAATTTTTTGTTTATGCAAATTGTTGCAGGTATGGTGGGAATTTATGGTTATATAAATTTTAAAAACAGATCACAACTTTTTTATACAACTATTGCAATTTTAGGAAGTTATTTTGTTGGATTTGTGGGTATTAGTATTATAACTGATGGAGATTTTTTAAGTATTGACTGGGCAGTTTTTGGAGAATATAGTATTGCAGCTGGCTTAACTATTTTGGCTTATCCTTTAATTTATATTATAGAAAAATTATTCGGATTTGTGTCGGATATTACTTTATTGGAATTAGCCGATACAAACAATAAATTATTACGTGAGCTATCACGAAAAGCTCCTGGAACATTTCAGCACTCTTTACAAGTTGCAAATTTAGCGGAGGAGGCAATTCATTTGATAAATGGAAATGCGCTATTAATTAGAACTGCAGCTTTATATCATGATATAGGAAAAATTAATTCTCCTATTTATTTTATTGAAAATCAAATTACTGGAGTTAATCCACACAACGAATTAGATTATGAAGAAAGTGCTCGTATTATAATTAATCATGTTGTAGATGGAGTAGAAATTGCTAAAAAACATAAATTACCCGAAACAATAATTGATTTTATCCGAACTCATCACGGAACAACAAGTACTAAATATTTTTATAAAAAATATGTAGAGGATACACCTGAAGATAAGGATACTTTAAAAAAGTTTCAATATCCTGGTCCAATACCATTTAGTAAAGAAACTGCTGTTTTAATGATGGCAGATTCTGTTGAGGCTGCATCTAGAAGTATAAAGGAGCCAACAGCTGAAAAAATTGAGGAATTAGTTGAGAAAATAATTCAAACTCAAATGGAAGATGGCCAGTTTAGTAATGCCAATATTACTTTAAAAGATATTTCAATTATCAAAAAAGTATTTAAACGAATGTTAATGAATATTTATCATGTAAGAATTGAGTATCCAAAATAGTTGTATGATTCGTAGTTTAATTTTTATTTTATTTTTTAATCCAGTTTTAATCTTTGCTCAATACAAAGTAGAAAATGAAGTTTTGGATTTAAAATTAGATACAGTAAGTATTACACATAGTGGATTTACTGTTGAAGATTTTATTCGAATGACGAAAACGGATACTTCTTTTTATCGTGCGTTTAAAAATTTAAGAGTTTTTCCTCACAAAGCCCAAAGTAATGTAGTTGCTTATCAAAAAAAAGGAAAGGAAAAGGGGGAGATGAATAGAGTGTCGCAATTAAAAATTTATCGTAAAAAAAGTTTTATTGAAATTTTAAGTGAAAAAACCAATGGAAAATTTTACAATAAAAAAGGGGAGCACATATATTACACTGCTGCAATGTTTGATAAAGTTTTTTTCCCAAAAGATAGTTTCAATTTAAATAATATAGTAGGGCAAGCGTACAAGCAAAAACAACCAGTTGCAAAAACACGCGAAGAAAAACACTACGAACAATTAAAAACTTTTATATTTTCGCCTGGAACAGGAGTGGAAGGTGTACCTATTATCGGACAAAATTTGGATGTTTTTGATGGAAAAACACGTAAGTTTTACGATTTTACCATTAGTAAAGTAAGTTTTAAAGATTCGGTTCCTTGTTATTTATTTAGTGTACAAAAAAAGAAAACGGTAAAGGACTCTAAAATAACTATAGAGTATATCCATACTTATTATGATAGAAGAACCATGAATATTATTGCTAGAAATTATAGAATAATAGATAATACGGTTCTGTTTAGTTTTGATATTACAATTAAAATAGAATTAGATAAAATTAAAAATGAATATGTTCCGTTATTAATTCAATATCAAGGCGAATGGGATATTCCTTTAAAATTACCCGAAAGAATGTACTTTAAAAAAACAATGCAATATTAGTTTTAAGGAGCTTTTCGGTATTTATTCCACTCATTATTTTTCAAATCATAACAAATTCTATCATGTAATCTGCTACTAGCACCTTGCCAAAACTCAAAATGTGCAGGGATTAATCTAAAACCACCCCAGTTTTCTGGTCTGTGTATTTCATCTGTACCAAATTTAGTTTTATATTCTTCCATTTTTGAAATTAAAAATTCTCTATTTGGAATTTTTTTGGATTGTGGAGAAGCCCACGCACCTAATCTACTTCCTAAAGGGCGCGACAAAAAATAAGCATCACTTTCCTCAGAACTTGTTTTTTCAATTGTTCCTTCAATTCTAACTTGTCGCTCTAAATCACTCCAAAAAAAAGTAAGTGAACAAGTTGGATGTTTTATAATTTCATTTGCTTTATCACTATCATAATTTGTGAAAAAAACAAAACCTTTTGCATCTAATTCTTTTAATAATACAATTCTACTTCTAGGTGTTTTTCCATCGTAAGTAGCTAAAACCATTGCGTTGGGATCTTTTTTGACTTTATCTAAAGCTGTTAAATACCAATTTTTAAATTCCTCAAATGGATTATCGTTTAAATGATTTTCGTTGATTGGGTGATTTAATAAATAATCGATACGTTGGTTATGTAAATTCATTTTGGTAGAATTAAATATAAGTACAAAAGTACTTAAAATATAAGCTTAAAAATCAATTTAATTTTAAATTAAAATTAATTAAATTTTATAGCTTTAACGGGTGAAATTTTAGAGATAACTAAAGATGGAATAATTAACATAAATGAACAAATACAAATAGTTAAAATATTTATGGCAATCCAGTGTAAAGGATTGATAAAAATAGAAACATGTTTAATGTAATATGTGTCGGGATCTAGTTGTAAAAAGTGAAATTGATTTTGTAAAAAAGCAATTAATAAGGCAATGATATTTCCATAAATAACTCCTTTTCCAATTAAATAAGCAGCTTGATAAATAAATATTTTACGAATACTAGCATTTAAACAGCCAATAGCTTTTAAAATTCCAATCATATTTGTTTTTTCGAGAATAATGATAAGTAAAGCCGAAGACATATTTACGATAGAAACTACTAAAATTATAATTAAAACTGTGTAAATGTGCATGTTAATGTAATCCAACCAATACATGATTTGAGGAAATCTGGAAAAAATAGATTTAACATCTAAAAATGAAATGTAGGAATAAAAATCATGTATAATTTCTTCTTCATAACCCAAATATTTTTCCATACTACTTTGGTTGTTTAGAAACGATTGTTTAGTGTTTAAAAAAATTTCGTATCCTCCAATGGTAATTGAATCCCATTGATTAATTTTTTTAATACGTTCAATATCAACAAAAATGAATTTGTTATCAAAGTGCTCAGATAAACCAGAGTTGTAAATTCCTTTAACAATAAACGAATGTTTTTTTTGTCGGATGTATTCCTGCCCATTTAAAATTTGCTTAGCCACAAAAAAAACTCTAAACTGGTCGCCTAGGTTTAAGTTTAGTAAAGTAGATATTTTTTCGGAAATTATTGCTTCTTGAGATATTTTATCAGTAAAATCAATAACTTCTCCATTTATTAAATTTGATTTAAAAAAATCCCAATTAAAATTTTTGTCTACACCTTTTAAAATAACCCCATGCATATTTTCACTGGTTTTAATAATACCTGGTTTATGTGCAAAATATTGGAAATGTTTGATAGAAGGATTTTTTTTAAGTTCAGTAATAAAATCTGGATTTATTTCCAAAGGATTACTTTCAAATGAATCTTCCATTCCTTTGCTAGCAATTTGAATATCACCACTAAAAGCAGACAATTTATTTGTGATTTCTTTTTGATATCCGGTAGTTATAGAAACAGCCATAAGCATAATAACAACACCCAAAGCAATACCCCAAACTGCAATATTTATGATTGGTTGAGTAAAACGATGTTTATTATTGTTACCTTTAATTAAACGTTTGGCTATAAAAAATTCAAAATTCATTGTAAAATTTTCTGTAAAAATCGGATATTTTTTTAAAAAATGAGTAAACTTACAAATCTTGTTGTAAATTAGTTATCAAAAATATTAAAATGTTATTTAAAAAGTTAATTGTTTATACCATTTTTGTTGTTTTTGTTATTGGTTGCAAATCAAAATCTAAAATAAGCCATAAGGTTGTAACTATTGATTCTGAGCAAGTAAAATGGGATAAAAATAATCCTAATCAGGTTTTTCCATCTGCATATTTAGTTCAGCAATATGTTCATTTGTTACAAAATAAAAATATTGCAGTAGTAGCTAATCAAACTAGCACAATTTTTCAAACACATTTAGTAGATACTTTGTTAAGTTTAGGTATTAATGTTAAATTGGTTTTTTCGCCAGAGCATGGATTTAGAGGAGATCATGATGCAGGAGCAAAAGTAGAACATGGCTTAGATGAAAAAACTAAAATTCCTATTTTTAGTTTACATGGAAAAACACGCAAACCTACAGCGGAAAGCTTACAAGATATAGATTTTGTTTTATTTGATATTCAGGATGTTGGGGTTAGATTTTATACTTACATCTCTACTTTGCATTATGTTATGGAAGCGTGTGCCGAAAATGGAATACCATTAATTGTTTTAGATAGGCCAAATCCAAATGCACATTATATATATGGTCCGGTTTTAAAACCTCAATACAAATCCTTTGTTGGAATGCACCCTGTGCCCGTTGTTTATGGAGCAAGTATTGGCGAGTATGCAAAAATGATAAATGGTGAAAATTGGTTGCCCGATAGCTTGCAATGCAATTTATTAGTTATACCAATGGAAAATTGGAACCGTAAACAATCCTATATTTTACCTATACCTCCAAGTCCAAATTTACCCAATCAACGTTCCATTTTGTTGTATCCAAGTTTATGTTTTTTTGAAGGAACTGTTATGAATGAGGGAAGAGGAACAGATTTTCCATTTCAAATCTATGGGCATCCACAATATTCTCCAAAAGATTTTAGCTATTCGCCTCGAGCAATTACGGGTAAAAGTATGGAGCCTAAATTTAAAGGTGAATTGTGTTATGGAAAGGATTTAACAAAAATTAAAGAAGAGGAAATTTTATCTTGGAAAAAAATAAACTGGGATTATTTACAAGATGCTTACGATAGTACAAAAGTAGATGATTTTTTTTTTCGAGTTAAATTTTTTAATTTGCTAGAAGGTGATAATAAAATTATACCTGCTATTCAAAATAAAACTTTAAATGATTTAGAAAAAGTATGGGAAGAAGAGTTGAAATCTTATTTGAAAATTTTAGAGAAATATAAACTGTATGATTAGTTGTAGGTGTTTTATTTTTAGTTGTTTAGGTGTATTTTTTTCATTTATTTCTTTTGCTCAAATTCAAAGTACAAAACTTCGAATAGCAGATGTTTTGATTGCCGATGGTAGATATTACGAAGCAATTGATGTTTTGGAAGAGTTGGCAGATCAAGAAACCAATGCAGAAGTTTCTTTACAATTGGCAAAATTGTATCAAAAAATTAATTATTCATCTAAAGCAGAATATTGGTTTAAAAAATATTTAGATTTTGATTTGCCAGAAGCTGTAAATTATATGATAGATTATGCAAATGTTTTAAAATCAAATGAAAAATATGCCCAAGCTAACGATGTTTTAACTAATTATTTAAAAGTTTATAAAGCCTTGGATAAAAATTTAGTTACAAAAAAAATTAATGCAGAAATTGAAAACAATAAACTTAATTTAAAATTAACTTCACAACCTCAAACCTTTGTTTTTAGACAAATTTCAAAAAACTTTGTTTATAATGATTTAGCGCCAGTTTGTTATAATGACACATTGTTTTTTACTGGAATTCCTACTGATAGTGTAGTTAATTTTTTAGATGTAAATGATACTTTACCTAAATTTCAAATTTATTTTTGGCAAACACAAAATGGCGTTACTATAGCTAAACCATTTTTACCCGAAATTATTCAGGAACAAAATTTTCATACAGGTAATTTAGCTTTTAGTAACGATGGTAAACGTATGTATTTTACCAGATGCAAGGAAAATTTAGATGCACAAATAATTTGTTCGATTTATGGAAGTAAGCAAAACGAAAAAGGAAAGTGGCAAAAAGCGCAAAGATTAATGGGAGGTGTTAATAATGAAAGTAATGATTGGAGTAGCACTCATCCAACTTTATTTTTTGATGATAAAAAAAAGGTAGATATTTTATATTTTGCAAGTAATAAACCAGGTGGATTAGGAGATTATGATTTATACAGTTGTATTGTAGATGCTAATTTTACTAGTGATTTACCAAAAAATTTAGGTAATAAAATTAATACTCCTGGAAAAGAAATCACACCCTTTTATGATTTAGAAAATCAATATTTATATTTTTCTAGCGATGGTTTAGGTGGTTTAGGAGGTTTGGATATCTTTAAAGCAAAAGATAAAGGCAGAGGAAGGCTAGATAAACCCGAAAACTTACTTTTGCCTATTAACTCTGGTGCAGATGATTTGTATTATTTTTTTGCTAGTGATACATTAAGTTATTTGTCATCCAATAGGTTAGGAGCTAAAACTTATTATAAAGGACATCGTTTAGAAGATATTTTTAAAGTAAAGACTATTAGAGATAAATACATTAGATTTTTTGTATATAGTTCAATTGATTCTTTAAATCCTTTAAAAGACGTACAAATTTTAATTCAAAATAAATTAGAAAATCAAATAGAAAAAAAGGAGTATCAATCTATTTCCTCCAACGAAATTTACAAAATATATCCCAAAAATAATTACTTTATTATTGCACAAAAAAATAATTATTTAAGTAAATATCAGAATTTTAGATGGGATTTAGATTTAAATAAAGATACTGTAGATTTAAAATTATATTTGGATAGTATTTTGTATGGATTTGAAAAAAAATGGGATGACATTTATTTTGAAACCAATAAAGCTACATTACAAAAACAAAGTTATATAGCAATTCAAAAATTGTTGGAATTTTTATTTTACAATCCAAATATTATTATTGAAATTAATGCCCACACGGATAATGTTGGTAATGAAGAATCAAACCAGGTTTTATCTTTACAAAGAGCGCAGTCTGTTACAGATTATTTAATTGAAAAGGGGATTGGAAAAAACAGATTAATAGTTAAAGGATATGGTTCAAAATTTCCTGTAGCTGATAATTCTTCTGAAGAAGGTAGAGCTTTAAATAGAAGAGTAAATATTAAAATTATTTCCAATTTAAGTAATTATACAAATGGTGTTTCGAATGAATAAATTATTAATTGTCTTTGTAATAAGTTTTGGAATTGCTAAAGCTCAAATTAAATCCGAATTATCTTCGTTTTTAGTTTCAGAAAGATTTCAATTGCACAACGGTTTGGTTCATTATAAAGTTTGGGGTTTGTTTGATTTGATTATTCAAAATTCTAGAGAGTTTAGATTGCAAGATACTGAATTAGAATCTCTAACGAATGCTAAATATAGTTTTTTTTCTGTAGATTATTTATTAAGAGAAGAAGAACATTGGATAACAAAATCCTACAGAAGTATCCCAATTTACAATGAAAATAATTCGCATTTAAAATTAGATAAAAATTTTTTAAATGAATTTAAAAAATTAAATTCAACTAGATGGTATAGTTCAGGAATGTTAGATCAAGTGATTAATGAGCAAGATTTTAAAAAAATAAAATGGGAAGATGCTAATGAAATAGTGGTTCGTGAGGATTGGGTATATAATAGAATGAAGGGCGGAATGGAAAGCTTTATAACTAGTATTGGATTTGCAGTAAATACAGATGGAAATAGGAAATATTTAGCATGGGCAAATTTTAATATATTTCCTGGAGATTTTTCAACTATTTTTCCTAAACATAAATTAATTAACATCTTAAAAAATAAACAATTGTATAGCGATATTTTTTATACATATATGGATAATATGGATGGGCAAATTAATTTACAAGGAAGAGATTATACAGTACATAGTTTGTTTATTGAAATTCAGAAAATTAATGAGTATTTAAGTTTGCCAAAAGTGGTTGATAAAAAAGGTAATGTTTTGTTTATGGATAAAAATTTAAATACAAAAATTAAAGGGAATTGTTGGGAAGGAAAATTGGAATTGATGGATAATCAAAATAATTTGTTGTTAGAGTTAAATTTTAAAAATAAAGTTTTAAATGGTACTTATAGCTTTTTTTATAACAATGGTTCACTAAGGGAAAAAGGTGTTTTTGTAAACGGATTAAAAAATGGCGAATGTTTACATTATTATTCAACTTCAAAAATAGCAGCAAAAAGAGTGTATGAAAATGGAGTAATGGATGGTGAACAGCGCGAGTTTTATCCTAATGGTTCACCAGCTGTAGTTTATAATTATCAAAACGGATTTTTAAATGGAAGTTTTAATCAGTATTATAAAGATGGAACTTTAATGCAAAGTGGTTTTTTTGTTAATGGATTAGTAAATGGTAATTGGACTTATAATTTATTAATTCCTAAAGCTTTACGTGAAGCAATTGCCAGAAATCCCGAATTATTTAATCACAAATTTATACTAGAAAAAAAATGGACTGCAGATAAATTTAGTGGAAAAACATTTAATTTTAAAGCATATATAGAGCAAATACAATCTCCAGAATGTATTCAAGGGATTTGTACACAAGTTGAAATATTATAAAAAAATGGAATTTAAAGAAATAACACCTAATTTTTATCAGGACTCTAACCAAAAACCTTTTTGCGAATGTACTTTTTGTAGTAAAAATTTACAAGAAAGCAACCAGCCATATTTAATTGAAAAATCATTTAAGCGCAATAGAGAAAGTAAACAATTGTTAACGGTTATTGAGTATGCCATTTGTTTAGAATGTACAATTAAAAAATCTCAAGCAATTTCTGAGGAATCTAAACAAAACATCGAAAAGTATATGCTTGAGAATGTGCTGAATTCTGAAGGTAATTTACCTAAAAGAAATTTTGAAGAAAAATTAGAGTTTTGTGCAGCAACTGGAAAAAATGTTGAGGATTTAGATGAATTTAATTTAGTGGGGCAATTTATTGGAGATAAAATGTTGGTAAGCGAATTTCCTGTTTTAATGAGTAATCAAATTAGTGAAGAAATTCAAGGTTTATTGTCCGAAAAAACTAAAGAAGAATTTGATAAATTTATGGATACCATTACAGGTGTTCCGCCCGAATTAAAAGAATTGTTTAAAACCAAAAGACCCGTTTTAATTTAATTTTGAAAGATTTAAGAAATAATAGTTTTTTACAGTGGTATTACCGAAATGCAACTAAGGTTTTTCAGCCAATTTTTGGTGTAAAAAAACAAAAAGAATTTTATGAATGGTTGTTTTGGCAAATTCAAAAAATAAAAGAAGGTAATCTTACAAATACGCATTACGAGTATTTTTTTACTACTTATTTTGGGTTAACAAAAGAAGAATATTTTGATAAAAATATTTTGGATATTGGATGTGGTCCTCGTGGAAGTTTAGAGTGGGCTAGTATGGCAAATAAAAGAGTTGGTTTAGATACTTTAGCTAAACAATATGTTAAAATGGAGGGCAAAAAGCATCAAATGGATTATGTGGAGGCTGGTGCAGAAAATATACCTTTTGATGATGAATATTTTGATTTTGTAAGTTCATTTAATTCTTTAGATCATGTAGATGATTTACAAAAATCTATTGCTGAAATAAAGAGAGTTGTTAAATCTGGTGGTAAATTTTTATTAATTGCGGATATTCATTTACACAAAACTATATGTGAACCATCTTCTTTTTCTTGGGATATTGTTGAACAATTTTTACCCGAATTTACTTTAATAAATCAAAATCATTACGAAGGTAATTTATTATACAAAAGTATTCGAGCTGGTGTGCCTTTCAATCATCAAAATCCTCAGGAACGTTATGGTGTTTTAACAGCTTTGTTTGTAAAAAAAGCTTTGTAAGTTGATATAACTTGTTTTAAAACCTATATTTGTATTCCTTATTTAAGCTATAAATGGCTTTTTAATTATAAATTCATGCACGTTAGTCCTAAAAAACATCTTGGTCAGCATTTTTTAACCGATGAAAATATCGCTTTAAAAATAGCGCAAACTATACAAAATCAAAGTTTTAAAAATGTTTTAGAGATTGGGCCAGGTACTGGGGTTTTAACTAAACATTTAATAAGTTGTTATCCCGATAAAAAATTAAAAGTTTTAGAAATAGATAAGGAATCGGTAGAATATCTTCATGAAAATTATCCAAATTTAGAAGTAATTTCAGGTGATTTTTTAAAAATTGAAACTCAAACAATTTTTACGGATGATTTTATGGTAATAGGAAATTTTCCTTACAATATTTCCTCACAAATTGTATTCAAGATAATCGAAAACCGAACGTATATTCCAGTAATGGCGGGGATGTTTCAAAAAGAAGTTGCTGAACGAATTTGTGAAAAACCCAATACAAAAGCCTACGGAATTATTAGTGTTTTAACGCAAGCTTATTTTGATTGTACTTATTTATTTACTGTTTCGGAACACGTTTTTAATCCGCCACCTAAAGTGAAATCTGGTGTTTTAATTATGATTAAAAAAAATCATGAGCCAGATTGTGATATGGCTAAGTTTACATATTTGGTTAAAAAGTCATTTAATCAACGCCGTAAAATGTTAAGAAAATCTTTAAAATCCGATTTTAAAACAGAAGTGTTGCAAAATGATTTTTTTATGCAGCGTCCCGAAAATTTAAGTGTAGAAGATTTTGTTTATATAACTAAATTATCCACCCAATAAATGGATTTTCCTAAACAATCTAAAATATTATTTACAGTTTTAAATTGGGGATTGGGGCATGCAACCAGAAGTATTCCGTTAATTAATCAATTGTTGCAAAACAATAACATCGTATATGTAGCTAGCGATGGTGAAGCCTTAACATTACTTCAAAATCATTTTCCACAATTGCATTTTTTCAAATTACCTTCTTACAAAATAATTTATAGTAAAAGTGCTTTTCAAAATTTTAAATTAATTGCTCAGGCACCTAAAATTTTAAAAACCATTCAAAAAGAACATCAAATTACGCAAACACTTTGTGATGAATATAATTTTGATTTTATTTTTAGTGATAACAGATACGGTGCATATAGTAAAAAAATTAAAAGTATTTTTATTTGTCATCAATTGAGCTTGCAAGTGCCTTTTGCCAAACGTTTAATGCAAAAAATTCATAGTTTGTGGATTAATAAGTTTAATTATTGTTGGATTCCTTGCGATGAAAATTATAATTTAATACCTCAATTAACAATTAATCCTTATATTAAAATTCCTAAAAAATTTATTGGATATTTAAGTAGGTGGGAAGGGAAGAAGTTTGATAAACAAAGTGTTAAAAAATATAAAGCTTGCGCTGTAATATCAGGTCCCGAACCACAAAGAACAATTTTTGAACAAAAATGTATACAATTGTTTGAAACTTACCCACAATATAATTTTGCTATTGTAGGAGGTGTTTTTACATCAGATAAAGTTAAAGTTTCAAGTAATGTAAAATATTTTAAATACTTAAATAACATTGATTTATGGAATTTAATAAATCAAAGTAATCAAGTGATTTCTAGATCAGGATATACCTCAGTAATGGATTATTTGATAACCGATACAACAGTAATTTATATCCCAACACCAGGTCAATCGGAGCAAGAATATATTGCTAATCAATTAAAAATTATGCAAATATCAAAAGTTGTAAATCAGAAAAAAATATTAACTTTAAAATTTTAATAATTATATTTTATTGATAATCAGTAACAAATAACATGTTTTATTGTTTTAGTTCCTAATAAACTTTCTTGTTAAATAAAATATATATAATTTTACTACTGTTATGAGTTTTGCAAAATTTGATATTTATAAGTTTTACCAAAAAATGGAAAAGAGTGATATAATGCTCTCTTTCAAAGGCGATGTTACTAGTGATATGCTCAATAGTATGTTGCAAATTATGGAAACAAAATTGGATAACATTGGTGAGCCAAGTAAGGTTAAAAAAAAGGTGTATAACGTTTTAGTTGAATGTTTGCAAAATTTATATCACCATAGAGATGAAATGAAAAGACCAGGAAGAGATGAGGAGAGTGCAGCTATTTTAATGATAGGAAGAAAACCTCAAAGTTACGATATAATTACAGGGAATTACATAAAAAAGGATAGAATTGATAAACTAAAAAATCGTATCGACGAGGTAAATAGTTTAGATAAAGAAGGTTTAAAAAGATTGTATCAAGAAGTATTAAATAACCCAGAGCGAGGAGAAAAAGGTGGAGGAGGTTTAGGAATTATTGATATTGCTCGTAAAAGTGGACATTCTTTAAATTACGATTTTATGGAAGCCGATATAGATTATTCATTTTTTAGTTTGTACATAAAAATTCCTCAGCAGCAGGATTAATTTTAATAAGATAAAGATTTAAATGGTATGGGAAAGATTAATTTAGAAGGAACAAATAAAACTCCAAAAATTACATTTAACGAAGATGAAGGGTTGTTGGAATTAAAAGGTAGATCTATTCCAGAAAATAGTATCGAATTTTATAAGCCTTTAGTTGATGCTTTGGATGTTTATAGTAAAAATCCTAAAAGTTTAACTCGCGTTAATATTCATTTAGAGTATTTTAATACTTCTTCATCAAAATGTATTTTGGATATTTTTAAAAAGTTAGAAGCTATTAAAAATGCAGGTAATGATGTAAATATCAATTGGTATTACGAAGAAGATGATGAGGATATGTTAGAGGCTGGAGAAGATTATCAAGCAATCATTAAAGTTCCTTTTAAAATGATTGAAGTTCAAGAATAATTTTATATATTTGCACAAAATTTTGGCCTCGTAGCTCAACTGAATAGAGTATCAGATTACGGCTCTGAAGGTTCCAGGTTTGAATCCTGGCGGGGTCACAGAGGGTTGCTTAGCAACCCTTTTTTATTTCAAATAAATAATATTGTATATTTTTTTTGGAATACATGAAAAGCTCATTTCGTTTTTTTTATCTTTACAATCTTCTTTAGCTAATGTAAGATATGTTTATTTTCTAAGAAGTTTTTATTATTGTTAAGTGTTTAATTATAAATTGAATATGAATTATTTAATTAAAAAATTATCTATAAGTATAGTTTTGTTTATAGTTGTTTTAATTGCTGTTATATACTTGGTTTTAGGGTATTTAAATAGTTATACAATGCATGGTGAATCTATAACAGTTCCTGATATAAAAGGAATGTTGTATAATGATGCTGTACAAAAATTAGAAGAAGGTGAGTTTAGATACGAATTAGTGGATAGTATTTTTGATAGAACTAAAAAACCGGGTGAAGTAGTAATTCAAATACCAACTCCAAATTCTCAGGTTAAAGAGGGGCGTAAAATTTATATAACCATTAATGCAAGATCTAAAAAAACTATTAAATTGTATTTAGATAATATTTTGTCTGGTTCTTCCACAGTTAGGGGGGCAATGGATAATTTAGGAAGTTACGATGTTATTGTGGATAGTATAATGTACACAGATTATCAATATAACGATATTGTATTAGGTGTTTTGGATTACAGAGGGAAATCTTTGAAGTCGGAAGATGTAGTGTACGCTGGTAGTAGATTAATTTTAAAAGTTGGAAAAAAAGGGTATAAGTCTGTGATTGTCCCTGATTTACAAAATTTCACTATAGAAGAAGCTAAACAAGAATTGGTTTTATTACAACTAAATTTTAAAGTAGCATCAATAGATAATATTTCTTGTGGATCAACAGATACAAGTTCGTTTAAAGTGAAACAACAATCACCAATTAGTGGTATAGAGGTTAAAACAGGAACAGTGATTCAGTTATTGTTCGATTGTTATTAAACCTAAATACTATGGAAACTAAAAAAATAACTCTATTTGGAGCTGGAAGATCCAGTTACTATATCTTAGCTTATTTTCAACCATTAATTCAACAAGGTAAGTTTTCATTAAAAGTTTTGTCGGATTGTTTTCCTGAGGATAGTTATGTAAATAATTTTCCTCAAATTCCTCATGAAGTAATAGATATTTTCAACCCTAAAGAATTAGATAATCAAATTCAAGATACAAATTTGGTAATTAGTATGTTACCAGCTACATTACATGTTTTACTTGCTCCATTTTGTATCAAACACAAAGTTTCATTATTTACAGCATCTTATTTATCTGAAGAGATGAAAAAATTGAATGAAGATGTTAGTAAAAATAATTTATTGTTTTTAAACGAATGCGGTTTAGATCCGGGTTTGGATCATATGTCTGCTAAAAAAATCATAGATGAAATTGAAGAAAATGGGGGTAGAGTGATTACAATGGAATCATTTACAGGTGGTTTGGTTGCTCCAGAAAGTGATGATAATCCATGGAATTATAAAATAACATGGAATCCAAAAAATGTTGTATTAGCCGGACAAGGTGGAGCAGCAAGATTTTATCAAAAGGGAACACTTAAATATATTCCTTATACAAAGTTATTTAGGCGTACAGAAGTAATTGAAATTTTGGATTACGGAAAATTTGAAGGTTATGCAAATAGAGATTCTACGCAATATAAATCTTTATATAATTTAAAAGATGCCGAAACAGTTTTTAGAGGAACTTTAAGAAGGTTAGGGTTTTGTAAAGCTTGGGATAAATTAATTCAGTTAGGTTTAACAGATGATTCATACATAATTCCAGATTCTGAAAACTTGACCTATCGCGAATTTACTAATTTGTTTTTAGCATACAATCCTTTTGATTCTGTTGAAATAAAATTACAACGTTATTTAAATATTGAACAAGACGATTTTGCTTTGTGGGAAAAATTAACATTTTTAGGTTTGTTTAGTCACGAAAAAATAGGTGTCCCTAATGCTAGTCCTGCTAGAATTTTACAACATATTTTAGAGCGAAAATTACGATTAAAATCAACTGATAAAGATATGATAGCAATGCATCATATATTTGAATATGAAATAAAAGGGATTACAAAAAAAATACAATCTAGTTTAGTAGTTTTAGGACATAATCAGCATAAAACTGCTATGGCAAAAACAGTAGGTTTACCTATAGCAATTGCAGCAAAGTTGTATTTGGAAGGTAAAATAAATGCAAAAGGCGTTAAAATTCCTGTTGAAAAAAACATATATTTACCAATACTTAATGAATTAAAGCATGAATATAAAATTATTTTTGTAGAAAAATAATTAAATCCTTAAGTTTTTAAAATATCCTCTACAGGTATAATTTGATTGTTTTTAATTTGGAAAAATAAATGTTGTAAACCGTTACTAATTATCATAAACGGACAATCATACACAATATTATATCTAGATACTTGTTGTAATATTTTATTGTTTAAAGCTACACTTGGTCTTTTACACTCAATTAAAACGAAATTATTTTGCTGATATCGAACCATAATATCCGATCTTTTTTGCGTTTTGTTTAATTGAATTCCTTGCTCCAAAATAATATTTGCGGGTGAAAATTGATAATGATGAATCAAATGCTGTATCCAATTTTGCCTAACCCATTCCTCAGGAGTTAAAACCAGCCATTGTTTGCGTATATTATCAAACACATACGCTGTATTTTTTGCATCTTTTTTAAATCTAAAATTGTATTTAGGAAAATTTAAAACAGGTAATTCCATTTTTTAGTTCTCAGGAACATCAATTACTTTAATATCAAAAAACACTTTTTCTTTAGGTAAAATTAAAGGGTATAATCCATTTTTTCCATATGCCCAAGGATAATCTGCTTGGATATAAAAATGGTCATTTTTCTTAGCATTGTATAAACATTTTACCCAAGCTTTAGGAACCAATTCATCGTTAAAGTAAAAAATGGTGGTTTCAGGCGAATTTAATACAGCTTTTTCCTTTGTATTAAATATTTGATACTGAATTTGCATCCATGTATTTTGGTGAGTAATTATTGTTTGGGCATCAAATATTTTTTTATAACTCAATCCATCTTCAATACTTATCCAGTCAATTTGTTCGGGAAAAATTTTATTGGCAACTGGGATAGCTTTTTGAGTACGAATATTATCAATTGCATAAATAAATTTTGATTTAGTTTTGGGTGCTTTATCAATTAATAATATGTTTGGATAACCTTGTAAAAACCATCTTTTAATCCAATAATCTTGTAAGGTAGGATTAAAAATAAAGGTTTCATTGTTGTAAATTTTCCAATGCCCATATTCATCTAATTCGTACTTTTTAAATGTTATGGTATCTCCATATTCTAAATTTTGATACAGGGTGTCTGAATAAATATTGTTATTTAATCCAGCATTTTGATGTAATAAATCAAAAAAGAAAGAATCCGAATTTTTTGGAGAACTAAAACCTAACATTTTAACACTAGCAAAAGCTAAATCAAATTGTTTAGATATTAATTTAGATTCTACTAATGCGGAATCACAAGGGTTTAAAATATCCAAAATGGTATTCCATTTATCTCCATTTTGTTGATTTCCTAAAAATTTTACTATTAAAGTATCTTTTATTTTAATTTTTTCAGAATTATATAAACTTACACGCAAAATAAGTTCGTTACCAATTTTTGGATTTGAACATTTTTTAAAATTACTTTTTAAAATAATGGGTAAATGTTCAACGGTTAACTGTGTTCGATTTTTTTTGGGTATTAAGTTACATGATGCAATAAAAAATACCGATAGGATGAGTAAACTAAATCGCATTCTTAAAAATTTAACAATTCGTTCAATAGTTTGTTAACTGGCAAGCCCATAATATTGTAAAAACATCCCTCTATTTTTTTTATGCCAATTCTACCTATATATTCCTGAACTCCATAAGCCCCTGCTTTATCTAAAGGGTTAAAATTTTGGATGTAATATTTGATAGTTTCTTTGGGTAAATTATCAAAATATACTTTCGAAACTTCACTAAAACTAATTTTTTTATGCTCAGCCATTAAACAAACGCCTGTAATAACTTCATGTTTTTTTCCGGATAACAAACTTAACATTTCAAATGCATCTTGTTGGGATTTTGGTTTCCCCAATATTTTGTTATCCAAAACCACAACGGTATCTGCAGTAATAATAATTTTTTTATTATTGATTATCAAATCTTTATAAGCATTAGCTTTAAGTATCGCTAGAAATTCAGCGACATTTTCAGCGGGTAAATTGCTCGGGAAATTTTCATCAACATTTCTAACAATAATTTCAAAGTTTTTTTGGATATCCTCTAAAAGTTCTTTTCTTCTGGGTGAACCCGAGGCTAAAATAATTTGATGCATAATTATTGAATAAACGAATAAAATAAAAAAGAAGATGCAATTCCTGCTAGCATGCAGTATTTGATAATTTTACTGTACAGTTTTGCATTTCCTTTGTTTCTGTAAAAATCATAACTCATCCATGCAGTTGGTAAAATTAATGCAATAGCAAAGTACCAACTTAAACTTTTACTAATTATGGTATTTATGTTGAATTCAGATGTTTTTTGAATAGCCCAAATACCTGCAATCCATAATAAAGTTAAGCCAATTAAATATGCAACTTTATCTCTAAATGCGATTGGAATTGTTTTTCGATTGATTTTAATATCTCCATCTTTATCTTCAATATCTTTAATTATTTCTCTCGAAAGTGTATAAATAAATGCAAATAAAGCTAAAAAGAAACACCAAGTTTTTAAAAATGATAATGGTCCAAAATTCCAAATAGATAGTTGATTATCATATGCAATTATTTTTGCCAAAACT
>Ga0209358_10001414_pt1 | contig 19108 bp, 20 predicted proteins | sample LauGreFa1BDMLBSN_2_FD_187574 | JGI IMG/M metagenome (GOLD analysis project Ga0209358, IMG submission 187574) | Freshwater lake microbial communities from Lake Michigan, USA - Fa13.BD.MLB.SN (SPAdes) (version 2) | ecosystem: Environmental > Aquatic > Freshwater > Lake | place: Lake Michigan, USA... | reverse complement strand
CGAATCTTCGGACCGGTTACGCGTGAATTGCGTACCGAAAAGTTCATGAAGATCGTTTCCCTGGCTCCCGAAGTTTTGTAAGGACAGGCTATGAACAAGATTCGCAAGGGCGATCAAGTGATCGTCATCGCAGGACGGGACAAAGGCAAGCGCGGCGTCGTGACATTGCGTAGCGACGACTCGCATGTGCTCGTTGAAGGTGTGAACCAAGTCAAAAAGCACACCAAGCCCAACCCCCTCAAGGGAACGACCGGCGGCATCGTGGACAAAACCATGCCTATCCACCAGTCCAATATCGCTATCTTCAACGCGGCATCTGGCAAGGCGGACCGTGTTGGTATCAAGCTACAGGCCGATGGCAAGCGCGTTCGCGTTTACAAGTCCAGCGGCGAAGAAATCAAGGCGGCATAAACATGGCACGTTTACAACAACACTACCGCGAAAAAGTCGCGCCCGATTTGATGACCAAGTTTGGTTTCAAGTCGCCCATGCAAGTTCCTCGGATCACCAAAATCACTCTCAATATGGGTGTGAGCGAAGCGGTGGCGGACAAAAAAGTCATGGACAGCGCGGTCGCTGACCTGACCAAGATCGCCGGCCAAAAGCCTGTGGTGACCAAGTCCAAAAAAGCCATCGCTGGTTTCAAAATCCGCGAAGGCCAGGCGATTGGCTGCATGGTCACGCTGCGTGGCGTGCAGATGTATGAATTTCTGGACCGTTTTGTTACCGTGGCGCTGCCTCGGGTGCGCGACTTCCGTGGTATCTCCGGTCGCGCTTTTGATGGCCGTGGAAACTACAACATCGGCGTGAAAGAGCAAATTATTTTCCCTGAGATTGAGTACGACAAAGTAGACGCTTTGCGTGGTCTCAATATCAGTATCACCACGACCGCAAAGTCTGACGAAGAGTGCAAGGCGCTGTTGTCGGGCTTCCGTTTCCCGTTCAAGAATTGAGGTGACCAGTGGCAAAAATGGCTTTAATCGAGCGTGAGCTCAAGCGCGACAAACTGGTCGCCAAATACGCGAAAAAGCATGCTGCGCTCAAGGCGATAGCAGGCGATGCCAAGCGCAGCGACGACGAACGCGCCGCCGCGCGTCTGGACTTGCAAAAGCTTCCGCGCAACGCCAACCCCACACGCCAGCGCAACCGTTGCGCAATCACGGGTCGTCCCCGTGGCACGTTCCAGCAATTTGGTCTGGCCAGAGCAAAAATTCGCGAAATGGCGTTTGCCGGTGAAATCCCCGGCATCGTCAAGGCGAGCTGGTAAGCGGCAGGAGAACCCGATATGAGTATGAGTGATCCCATCGCCGACCTGTTGACGCGTATCCGTAACGCGCAAATGGTGGCCAAGCCCACCGTGCTGGTGCCTTCTTCCAAAGTGAAGGTTGCTATTGCACAGGTGCTCCAGGATGAAGGCTATATCGACGGCTTCAAAGTAACGACCGCCGCTGGCAAGTCGGAACTGGAAATCGCCTTGAAATATTACGCAGGACGCCCGGTGATCGAGCGTATCGAGCGCGTGAGCCGCCCCGGCTTGCGTGTGTACCGCGGCAGCGACGCCATTCCCCAAGTACAAAACGGCTTGGGTGTAGCGATTGTGACTACCCCCCAAGGCGTGATGACAGACCGCAAAGCGCGCGCCAGTGGCGTAGGCGGCGAAGTGCTGTGCTACGTGGCCTAAGCTGCAATCTGGAGAAACAACTATGTCCCGAGTAGGTAAACGTCCTGTCAGCATTCCTGCTGGCGTTGATGTGCAGATCAAGGAAGACCAGATTAGCGTTAAGGCATCTGGTGGTACTTTGCATCTGGCGCAAAACGCGTTGGTCAAAATTTCCAACGAGTCCGGTTCGCTGGTGTTCTTGCCCGCCAATGACTCGCGTGCCGCCGATGCCATGTCTGGCACCATGCGGCAGCTAGTCAGCAATATGGTCACTGGCGTGACCCAGGGCTTTGAGAAGAAGCTCAATTTGGTAGGTGTGGGTTTCAAGGCCCAGGCGACTGGTAACAAGCTCAACCTCGCGATCGGTTTTTCGCATCCTGTCAATATGGACATGCCTGCCGGTATCACGGTGGTAACGCCCACGCCGACGGAAATCTCTATCAAGGGTGCGGACCGTCAGCGCGTAGGCCAGATCGCAGCGGAAATTCGTGGTGTACGTCCTCCTGAGCCTTACAAAGGCAAAGGCATCCGTTATTCGGATGAGAAGATCACCATCAAAGAAACCAAGAAGAAATAAGGAACTGCACTATGTTGACGAAAAAAGAGCAACGTCTTCGCAGAGCGCGGCAGACCCGTATCCGTATCGCAACCCAAGGCGTTGCACGGCTGACGGTCAACCGTACCAATTTGCATATCTACGCTACCGTGATTGCCGGCACCGGCGACCGCATTGTGGCTACCGCTTCTAGCGTGCAGGCCGATGTGCGTAGCGCGCTGGGTGGTTCGGGCAAAGGCGGTAATGTGGCCGCAGCCCAAATGGTTGGCAAGCTGGTGGCTGAAAAAGCCAGGGCTGCCGGCATCGAAAAAGTTGCCTTTGACCGTGCGGGCTTTGCCTACCACGGCCGGGTCAAGGCCTTGGCTGACGCGGCGCGCGAAGCAGGCTTGCAGTTTTAAGCAGATCGGAGCGAACCATGGCTAAAGTACAAGCAAAAATGCAGGGCAAGGTCGAAGGACCCGAGGACGGGCTGCGGGAAAAAATGATCGCGATCAACCGCGTGACCAAAGTGGTCAAGGGTGGTCGTATTCTGGGCTTTGCCGCCTTGACCGTGGTCGGTGACGGCGATGGCCGTATCGGCATGGGTAAAGGCAAGTCCAAAGAAGTGCCGGCAGCGGTGCAAAAAGCGATGGAAGAAGCCCGCCGCAACATGATCAAAGTCAGCCTGAAGAACGGCACGATTCACCACCAGGTTATGGGCCACCACGGCGCCGCCAATGTCATGATGGCTCCGGCTCCCAAGGGAACCGGCATCATCGCGGGTGGCCCGATGCGCGCTGTGTTTGAGGTCGTTGGCATTACCGATATCGTGGCCAAGAGCCATGGTTCAACTAACCCCTACAACATGGTGCGTGCCACTTTGGACGCATTGTCGATTTCCACCACGCCTTCGCAGGTTGCTGCCAAGCGCGGCAAGTCCATCGAAGAGATCTTCGCCTGATCGGAGACGAGTCATGACTACACCTCAAACCGTAAAAATCCAATTGGTGCGTAGCCCCATTGGTTGCAAAGAATCCCACCGTGCCACCGTGCGTGGCCTGGGCCTGCGCAAAATGGGGAGCACCAGCGAGTTGGAAGACACGCCGGCCGTTCGCGGAATGATCAACAAGATCAGCTATCTGGTCAAAGTGCTGTAAGGGGCGGATGATGGAACTCAATGGCATCAAGCCTGCATCAGGCGCTAAGCACGCCAAGCGTCGCGTCGGTCGTGGTATCGGTTCGGGTCTCGGTAAGACCGCCGGTCGCGGTCACAAAGGTCAAAAGTCGCGTGCTGGCGGCTACCACAAAGTGGGTTTTGAAGGCGGTCAGATGCCTATGCATCGCCGTTTGCCCAAGCGTGGTTTCAAATCCCATTTGCTCAAGTACAACGCCGAAATCACTTTGACGACGCTGGAAGTTTTGGGACTGCCAGAAGTGGACATGCTCACGCTCAAGCAAGCCGGTGTAGTTGCACCGATTGCCAAGGTGGTGAAAGTGATTCACACCGGTGCATTGACCAAGGCTGTGAAGCTGACCGGTATTGGCGCAAGCGCCAATGCCAAAGCGGCTATCGAAGCGGCTGGCGGCAGCGTCGCCTAATTGATTTGAGACAAGCCTGTGGCAAGTACCTCCGCGCAAACAGCTAAGAACGGCAAGTACGGCGACTTGAGTCGCCGTTTGGTGTTCCTGCTGCTCGCCCTGGTCGTGTACCGGGTGGGCGCGCATATTCCTGTGCCGGGTATAGACCCCAATCAATTGCAGCAACTTTTCCAAGGTCAGCAAGGTGGCATATTGAGCCTGTTCAATATGTTCTCCGGCGGTGCTTTGTCACGGTTTACCGTATTCGCGTTGGGCATCATGCCCTACATCTCGGCCTCCATCATCATGCAATTGCTGGGCTATGTCGTGCCCATGTTTGAGCAACTCAAGAAAGAGGGCGAAGCCGGGCGCCGCAAGATTACGCAGTACACGCGTTATGGCACTTTGGGCCTGGCTTTGTTCCAGTCCATGGGTATTGCCCTGGCGCTGGAGTCGTCGGCGGGTTTGGTGTTGTCTCCAGGGATGGGGTTTCGTATTACTGCGGTAGTTACGCTTACATCGGGCACCATGTTCCTGATGTGGCTGGGTGAGCAAATTACCGAACGCGGTCTGGGCAACGGTATTTCTATCTTAATTTTTGGCGGCATCGCTGCCGGCCTGCCCAGTGCCGTTGGTGGTTTGTTGGAGCTAGTTCGCACCGGTGCCATGAGTATTTTGGTGGCCTTGGTTATTGTGGTTCTGGTCGGTTTGGTGACCTATTTCGTCGTATTTGTTGAGCGTGGCCAACGCAAGATTTTGGTGAATTACGCGCGCCGCCAGGTGGGCAACAAGGTCTATGGCGGTCAGTCCTCGCACCTGCCGCTCAAACTCAATATGGCTGGCGTGATCCCTCCAATTTTTGCTTCTTCGATTATTTTGTTACCGGCTACGATTGCCAACTGGTTTAGCAGCGGTGAGTCTATGACTTGGCTTAAAGACATCGCCGGCACGCTCAGCCCCGGCCAGCCGGTGTATGTGATGCTGTATGCCAGCGCAATTGTGTTTTTCTGTTTCTTTTATACCGCCTTGGTGTTTAACAGCCGCGAAACCGCGGACAACCTGAAAAAGAGCGGCGCCTTCATTCCGGGTATTCGTCCTGGCGATCACACGGCCAAGTACATCGACAAAATTTTGCTGCGCCTGACCTTTGCAGGTGCCATTTACATCACCTTTGTGTGCTTGCTGCCTGAGTTTCTGATTTTGAAATACAACGTGCCGTTTTACTTCGGTGGAACGTCTTTGCTCATTATTGTGGTCGTCACTATGGATTTCATGGCCCAGGTACAAAACTACCTGATGTCGCAGCAATATGACTCATTGTTGAAGAAAGCGAGCTTCAAGCCGACCTAAACGAGGCTTGAAATCAAATAGTGGTTGGCTGCAAAGCAGTTAGCTAATGGATGTGGCAGGTAATAGTGGCCGGGACGCAAGTTAAGGTTGCTTTGGTAGTTTTAGGAGAATAGAAATGAAAGTCTCGGCCTCGGTCAAGAAAATTTGCCGCAATTGCAAGATTATCCGTCGCAAGGGCGTGGTGCGTGTGATCTGTACAGATCCGCGCCACAAGCAGCGTCAGGGTTGATAGCTAGAGTTCTAGAGGAAAAATATGGCACGTATCGCTGGTATCAATATTCCGCCGCACAAACATGCGGAAATCGGACTGACCTCCATTTTCGGCATTGGACGTCCGCGCGCACGCAAAATATGCGAAGCCTGCGGCATTGCATATTCCAAAAAAATCAAAGATCTCACCGACGGTGATCTGGAAAAAATTCGCGATGCGATTGGCCAGTTCACTATCGAGGGCGATTTGCGGCGCGAGACCACGATGAACATCAAGCGTTTGATGGACATCGGTTGCTACCGCGGCTTCCGCCATCGCCGTGGTTTGCCGATGCGCGGACAGCGCACACGCACCAATGCCCGTACCCGCAAAGGTCCGCGTAAAGCTGCAGCATCCCTGAAAAAATAAGACGCACTAAGAGATCACTATGGCAAAAGCTCCTACCAATAGCGCAGCACAACGCGTGCGCAAAAAGGTTCGCAAGAACGTTGCCGATGGCATCGCACACGTGCACGCCTCGTTTAACAACACCATCATTACCATCACCGACCGCCAGGGCAATGCTTTGTCATGGGCTTCGTCCGGTGGCCAGGGCTTCAAAGGTTCGCGCAAATCGACGCCTTTTGCTGCCCAGGTGGCGTCTGAAGTGGCGGGTCGCGCCGCTTTGGAGCAAGGTATCAAAAACCTCGACGTCGAGATCAAGGGCCCTGGCCCCGGTCGCGAATCGTCGGTGCGCGCCTTGGCAGCGCTGGGCATCCGCATCAACATGATCGCGGACGTGACGCCGGTACCGCACAACGGTTGCCGTCCCCAGAAACGCCGTCGTATCTAATTTTCAACGAAGCCCACCGCTGTCAGCTCCGGCTGACAGCTCCCGCAAGCAATTGCGGCAGATGACATAAAAAGGAAGTTCAAGTGGCACGCTATCTAGGCCCCAAGGCCAAACTCTCACGCCGTGAAGGCACAGACCTGTTTCTCAAGAGCGCACGCCGCGCAATTGGTGACAAGGCTAAATTCGATTCCAAGCCTGGTCAGCATGGCCGCACTTCCGGTGCGCGTACCTCTGACTACGGTTTGCAGCTTCGCGAGAAGCAAAAAGTAAAACGCATGTATGGCGTGTTGGAGCGTCAGTTCCGACGCTATTTTGAAGAGGCAGATCGCCGCAAAGGCAACACAGGTGCCAACCTCTTGTCCTTGCTCGAATCGCGTCTTGACAATGTGGTGTACCGCATGGGCTTTGGTTCCACCCGCGCTGAGGCGCGCCAGTTGGTGTCACATAAAGCAGTTACCGTCAATGGCCAATCGGTGAACATTCCTTCTTATATGGTCAAGGCGGGCGATACTTTGGCCGTGCGTGAAAAGTCTAAGAAGCAAAACCGGGTGGTCGAGGCGCTTCAATTGGCCCAGCAAGTGGGCATCCCTTCGTGGGTCGACGTGAATGCCGACAAGGCGGAGGGCGTTTTCAAAAGTGTCCCGGACCGCGATATGTTCGGTGCCGATATCAACGAATCACTCATTGTTGAGTTGTATTCGCGTTAATCAGGTTTATTGTTAAATTCGTCCCTATGTGGCGTTCGCTGCTATGTAGGTGCTTCACCAGCCTTACTGATGTAACGAGTCAGGGGTATTGAGAGGAAGTGGAAATGCAGAATAGTTTGTTGAAACCCAAGTCGATCACCGTCGAAAAAATCAGCCTGAACCGTGCCAAAGTGGCCCTAGAGCCTTTTGAGCGTGGTTATGGCCACACCTTGGGCAATGCCTTGCGCCGTGTCTTGCTGTCGTCTATGCCTGGCTATGCGGCCACCGAAGTGACGATTGCTGGCGTCTTGCACGAGTACTCGTCCATCGACGGTATCCAGGAAGATGTGGTCAACATCCTCTTGAACCTCAAGGGCGTAGTGTTTAAATTACACAACCGTGATGAAGTGACCTTGAGCCTGCGCAAAGATGTCGAGGGTGTGGTGCTTGCCTCGGACATCCAGACGCCGCACGACGTCGAGATCATTAACCCTGATCATGTGATCGCCCATTTGTCCGCTGGTGGCAAGCTCGATATGCAGATCAAGGTTGAAAAAGGCCGTGGTTATGTGCCCGGCTCCATGCGCCGTCATGGCGATGAGCCCACCAAGTCCATTGGTCGCATGATCTTGGATGCCTCGTTCTCACCTGTGAAGCGCGTGAGCTATGTGGTCGAAAGCGCGCGTGTGGAGCAGCGTACCGATTTGGATAAACTGGTCGTCGATATCGAGACCAATGGCGCTGTAAGTGCCGAAGATGCAGTGCGTTCTTCGGCTCGCATTTTGGTTGAGCAATTAGCCGTGTTCGCACAACTCGAAGGCAATGAGCTGCCTGGCTTTGGCGCGCCCAGTGCTGGACGTGAAGCCAAATTCGACCCGATCTTGCTGCGCCCTGTGGACGAACTTGAACTCACGGTGCGTTCGGCCAACTGCCTCAAAGCGGAAAATATTTACTACATCGGTGACCTGATTCAGCGCACCGAGAACGAGTTGCTTAAGACGCCTAATTTGGGTCGGAAGTCACTCAATGAAATCAAAGAAGTACTGGCTTCGCGCGGTTTGACTTTGGGCATGAAGCTCGAAGCCTGGCCACCAGCCACTTTGGATAAGCGTTAATTCGCTTTATGGCGGGCCTGCAAGGGCCTAGCGCTGCGGGTAGTACCTGATACGGCTGCCTTCGAATCAAAAAAAGGAAATCTACTATGCGCCACGGACACGGACTACGCAAACTCAACCGGACAAGCTCACACCGCTTAGCCATGTTGCGCAACATGATGAATTCGCTCATCGCGCACGAAGCTATTAAAACTACCGTACCTAAAGCCAAGGAATTGCGCCGCGTGGTCGAACCCATGATCACCTTGGCGAAAGAGTCCACCGTGGCGAACCGCCGCCTGGCCTTTGACCGCCTACGCGATCGCGACAGCGTGAGCAAATTGTTCGACGTACTCGGCCCGCGTTTCAAGGCCCGTCCCGGCGGCTACACCCGTATTTTGAAAATGGGTTTCCGCGTTGGAGATAACGCGCCCATGGCCTTGGTCGAATTGGTAGAACGCACCGAAGTTGTTGCCACAGACGCCCCTGAAGTCTAATAGAAGCGTATAATTCACCACTTACCGCGCGATGGAGCAGCCTGGTAGCTCGTTGGGCTCATAACCCAAAGGTCGAAGGTTCAAATCCTTCTCGCGCAACCAATCAAACAGCTAAGCGCTGTAGTCAAAACGCCAACCCTAGGGTTGGCGTTTTGCTTGGTGCGCGGCGTATCTCGTATGTCCTTCGTGATTGAATTGGTGGGCTATTTTCCAACCAGTCACGGTTCTCCTAATATCAAAGCCCTTGCGTGGTAACCACGCCGTGCAGCATGTTTTTGTTCACCTGAATTAACAAACGTACCTGGAATGTGCGCTAGGCTTGTAAATACAAAATTTAGCAATGCTTCACTAAGGACTCCTCAGTTCGTTAGAAGGAAATGCTTTTGCCAAGTTCTAGCCAAACACCATAGTGGCGGGCCTGGCTGCCCTGCAAAGCGGATGGAAGACCACCCACCATATCGGCCAGAGACAAGTTAAAGCGCCACTGGTTCGCCGTGATTCCTTGCAGTGCCAAGCCGACCGAGGCTACGGATGCCTCGTTGTCTGCGGTGGTCCACGGCTTGGTGTTGAACTTGGCCCATCCATAGTCCGCAAATAGCTGGGTTGCCCATTGGACACCATGCCACTCTCCTAAGCTGCGCTTAAGCTCGATCGCCAATGCGATGCGCGTGTCACTCGAAAGCGCGCCAGGTTCGAAGCCGCGTACATTTCGCGCCCCGCCTAAGGATGCCTTTTGAGATGCGTCCAAGTTGTTGTCCGCCAATTGCGCGTCGAACGAAGCGTTCAAGCTATAAACCGAAGTTAAATCTCTAGTGTGTGCACCTGCGAGATTGAGCCGCATAAACCGACCTTCCGTACGGGCCAATGCGGCGTCGTTCGCCTGTGCAATTTCGCTATGAAACTGGAGTTGGCCCTGGGTTACCCCGAGGGATAGGCGCGTGCGACCACCTTGATGCCAACTGTCCAACATGTCAGCACCCAAAGCAAGCCCCCACATTTCAATACTGCGCGGATTGGCGGATTGGGCGCCAGCGCCGACCAGGTCGTCTAGATCGACTTTGTCAAACTGCACACGTGCATTCATGTACGTCGATGCAAGCTGTATCAGTGAATGGCGAATCCAAAGGCTCGATTGCCGCGCCCACCCATGTGCGTCCAAAAACGCCGCTTCCCCGCCCAGCTGGTATCGCACGGAGGAATACGCTGCCCCAAGGCGAACCGCCTGCCAGTCCAAGGGCAATTCCGCGCTGGTGCGCAACCAATTTAGGCCGTCACCAGAGCTCAATGCATCGACAGACGCTGTATCGCCAAGTCTCGCCAGTCCATTGAATTGTAACGATAGGTTGGCCTGCGTCCGGCCAGTAGCAGCTCCCCCGAAATTGTTGATCGAAATATCACCCACCAGGGGCGGTGCCGGCTCTGCAGTTATCACGAGATTGGAGCTGCCATAGTTCTCACCTGGCCTCAGGCGTGCCCTGACCGTGAACCCTGCAATATCCGAAAGAAGTGCAGTGCTGTAGTCTATGTCCCGCTGTAGGATCGGCTGGCCTTTAGCAAGACTCTTGGTCGCCAGGCGCAGGAGCCGATCAGAACGTTGGCCGGAGTTCTCAATGAGAACATCGCCCCAGACTCCCTCGAGAATCTCAAGCTGCAAAACTTCTTCGTCCAGCGTTTGCTCGGGAATCGTGACACTGACCAGAGCGTACCCTGCTAGCGCATAAAAGTCAGAAATAGACTGGATCGCCTGCATCAGTTGTACAAGTGTCCAGGTGCCGCCTCGCAGGTGGGCCAACAATGGTCGCAGTTGTGCTTCTTCAAATACAGTGTTGCCAGTGAGCGTGAAATCACGTACGGCGATTGGAATTGAGTCATCGACCAACTCCGCAGAAGTAGCCTCCGAAGGCAAGGTAGTGTTTGGCACTACGCGCACGGGAGGGAGGCCCATGCCGCCATTGAGGAGGGCACCAAGCCCCGGTAAGCCGATCTCTGCAGCTTGTACCTTCGGCACCTGCAGGACAAATCCCATCACGATTGACAGCAATAAGGCGCCGGAGGATGCTCGCACGACGCATTGTGCGAAATGATAAAAATTATGCATATAAATCAATGAAAAATAGTTTGCTAACCGAAGGATCACGCGCTGCGCAAAGCAAGGCGACGATGTCGCCCTGCAAAGCTGAACGCAGCGTCACTTGCTGCCAGTTGGACTCAGTGGTTGACAGCTAATTCGCACCGAATCAGACCGGCTTTGCGTTACAGGGATGCACGTGCTATTGCTTATCGCGCCACTTGGCGCAGGGCGAGTAGCGCTAGAGGCATCTACTTGCGCTGCGGCAAAGACGTTCAAGCTATTTGGCGCCATGTCATCTGAATCTGCCGTGCGCTTCGTTGAACTAATCGCATTTGAAGTAAAGGTTGACCCGCTTTTGAAGTGATCTTGCGCAATACGGGTCACCGTCCTTTGCGCTGTTGCTGAGGTCTCAAAAGCAGAGATACGCAAAGCGTGTTCGTTGGACGAGGCTTGAGACAGGACGTAGTTGTCAAACGCAAGCCCAGAGCCAAACACTCCAAATACACCCGGTTTCAAACTCGAGTCTGCAATGGACTTCCACTGTATGACGCCGCGTGCAGTTGTCGTCTGCGAGTCATCTCCGACAAAGCCCTCCACCACGCCAGTTAACATTTCTAGGCTATCGCCAATACGCAAATCTGAAGGGTTCGCGGCATAGCGCAAACTAGCCTTCTCGATGTCCGCCATGGTCTGCGCTTGAAGCACAAGCGCATAGTTATTGCGATCCGTGCCTGACAATTGGCCATCGATCAAAACCTGTTTTCCAATGCCCGCGTCTTTGGACTGAAATCTTCCAGTGACTCCAACGGAAACATCATCCCCCGCAACCAAGCCATTTATCGTCATGGCGGAGGTGTTGAGCGATGCCTGGTTAGTGCTGTCATAGGATTTATCGACACCGGTGATGCCGCGCACTTCCAAGTTTGCTTTGTTTACGAGGACTGTAGGATTGTCAAATTCGTAGCGGACTTGGTAGCCCCATTGGTCTGAATATAAACCGCTGGCAATCACTTTTTGATTACCAGCATTCTTATCCTGTAATGCGGCACGCAGCACGCCGCCAAAGCTTTTGGTGAGCCCTTGTGGCATGGTGCTAGATGCGACATCGATGAAGCGGCTGCCGTCATACACCTTTTGCGCAACGTTAGATACCTGCACGTACAAGGGCGTCATAAAGGCACGCAAGTAAGGTCTGCCCTGACCTTCATACAGCAACCAGCTACGGTCTATATCCCAGTTGGCAAAGGTACTGGCTTGGCTGGCCTGTGCCGCGCTCAGTGTGTATGCCGAATCCGGCTGTGGGCTCGGGGTATTTTGCAAGCCGACGGCACGACTGACCTCTTGCCAGCCGGGCCCCGTCGCCGGTACATGATCGCTAGTGGGTGCGATCCAATAGCTCGACCGAATACCAGAGCCGCTGATTTCGGCATCAAATACATTCGATCCCACCAGACCACCGCCGTAAACCACGGGGCTTACTACGCCGTTTGTTGTGACGGTGCGATTGGAGACCAGGACAACACCTGTTGCGTAGGAATTGACGATGGTCCCAGAATTAATTCCCACCAGACCTCCAGCGCGATAGACATACAGCGGTTCAGTGCGGAAGTTGCCTAGCGTGTCTTGCATACTTACATTGACATTCGCGTACGAGTCGATGATCTGGCCCTGGTTATCCCCCACTAAGCCACCTATGAAGTTACTTAAGTTATCGAAGTTGTCGCCTGATTTGAGGTAGCCGCCATCGACAAAGCTATTGCGTATCACACCATAATTTCTAAACACCAGGCCACCGGTGTTATTGGTGTCATACGCGATATTGCGCAGGCCGGTGTTTCGAATCACGCCGGCGCGTCCCAGAGAAGCAAACAAGGCTTGCACGCCGACTTTTGGTTTTTTTATAACCAGGCCGTTTATGACATGCCCTAGCCCGTCAAAGGTGCCCTGAAAACTAAAGGTATCGGTATCGGCATTGCCGGTAAACAGCGGCCTAAAGCCAGCCCCGTTGCTCCAATTGACGGTGGCCGACGCATCGATGTCTGCGCCTAATACGTAGTTCATCGCCAACTTATCAGAAGCTTGGCTGATGCCTTGCAGATCGGTACCGGTGGTGCTGCCTTGTTTGCCCAACTCGGTGATCACGGTGAAGACCTTCACAGGGCCTAAGGCACCTCGCTGCGTGTAGAAATTTTGACCCGCCCGAATATTTACGGGTGCGCTAATCCAATAATCAGCCTGTTTTCCAGCGATGACGCCGTCACTCGAGCCCAAGCCATAAGCCAGCCGCAAAGTGCCGCTGGCATGCTTGGATGTGAGGACGTCATTGATATAGATGTCCCCGGCAGCTTGCAAGGACAAAGTGGTCGGTGCATTCCATGTCACAGCGCCGTTCAGCGCGATGTTGCCAGCGGTGTCCGCAAGCGGATCGGTCCGCAAAGTCAAGTTATTCGATGCAAGGAGCTTGCCCACATCTTCTCCACGTATCGCGTTGCTATCCACATCGCTCGACTGGCGTTGCACTCTCCATTGCGCCGCACTGAGTCGAAGATCCCCCGTAAGGCCATTGGCTGCAGTGGAATTTGCCTGCCAGCCATCATTGAGTTGCACTTTAGCCGCTGAAATTTCTATTTCTCCACCGTCCCCTGTGGTGGGTGCCGAGACGTCAATGGACCCACTTATCTTGACTTGCCCCGCTTTTTTGCCAGCCGAAAGGACCACTTTTCCTTGTTGCATAGATACGGTGCGTGCCTGAATCTGCCCCACATTGTTGACCGCGCTCGCCAACAGGCTGCTATGCGTGCCGGCACTGAGTAACACTTGGCCACCGTCTGCGTTGATGAGTCCGCTATTGCTCACCATGGCATCGAGTTGCTGCTGATTCACCTCTATGCCTAACAGCTTGTTCTTCTGGAATTGGACGCTGATAGCAGTTCCGCCGCCTAGTGCGACAGTGCCTGACGGCGCTGTAATGCTCCCCGTGTTCGACACACGATGCGCCAGCAGTGCCACGTAGCCATCTTGCGCGGCCTGGATCTGACCTTGGTTTATGACTGAAGCCATGCGCTCATCGCTGGCGTTGATGGACCAATTGCCAGACGCCCGGTCACCTTGCGGATCGGTCACCGCCAAAGCGGCAGCCAGAATGGAGCCCACATTGACCTGGGCGCCTTTCCCAAAAAGCACGCCATTGGGGTTGATAAGCCAAACCTGTCCGTTGGAATGGATGCGCCCCATGATGGTTGACCCATTGGTGTCTGCAATCCGGTTGATGGTGAGCGATTGCCGCGAGGGCTGCACAAAGTTGACGACATCCGAAGCGCCCACATTAAACGTCTTCCAATTGATGGTGGCAGTCTCTGTGGACTGGGTGATCGTTGTGGTGGTACTTGTTTGCCCTGTTTGGGCGATCTGGGCGCTGCCCGAGCTAACCTGGCCGCCGGTAAGCTGCGCCCATGCACAGGGTGCAGTCGCAAGCATCATCAAGCAAACCACAATTCGCCGGGATCTACGGTGGCGAGGTGGCGTAATCACCTTGCTTAGGGAACTGAGCGCAAATACGCCCGACTTACTAATCTGGTCATTCATCCAGCCATTACTACGCTTCGTTAGAGCATTCATTTGGACACCTTTCGCAGTTTCGAGTCGATCAAAACCACTGTGCTGACCGCGTTTCGGCAGGCAGTTTGCGTTTTGCCGCCAGCACCTTGGCACTGTCTTCATGCAATGGGAATTGAAAGTTTTCGAAGTCCAGATGTCGTTTAGCTACTTGCCTAGCCGCTTTTCGAACAACAATAAAAACACTTTTTCAATTCTTGACAATTTTCACGAAGAGCGCGTTTATACATAACAATTACGTAATAGTCATTAAAAAGACAAATAAAGTTGAAAATATTTAATCTATGAAAAAAATTTCTAACAAAAATAATAAAAAAAATGACAAAAAAGTGAAAACGAATATTTGGATTTGATTGAGATAGCGCCGATCCATGGGAAGTTTTTCCGCAGCCAGCTTCGCAGCTGTCGAACCCAACTTGATGGAAGACAGTCGGAGGGTGAGCAAGCCCATTTGTGGTAGCACCACTGAGGAGGTCCTGGCCATCCACTGCTGCGACTGCGCGGGACCAGGCTACGGGGCGAGTGATTGGCTGCGTGGAAGGTCGCGCCGGTTTGGGGCGAGCAAGGGAGCGCGCAGCTCTAGGGGCACCCGATCCTCTTTGAGATCCTGGCCCGCACTAGCGGCCAGTGGCCTAGGGCCGTCAGCCCACGACCTGGTAATACAAATTTTGTGGGTGTTTGGCCTGTGCAAAAAACACCCAGCGCTCGGCGATCAGCGCGGGGGCTTGCAGCAATGCAGCCCAGGCCCAGGGCCAGTTGCTGGTGCTGCTCAGGGCGCAAAGTTGCAGGCCCAAGGGCAGCACGAACAAGCCCAAGATAAAAGCCCAGCGCACATTGCGCAAAGCGAATTGGCTGGTGCCGTGAAAAAACTCACGGGTGTTGAAGGCGCCAGCGGACATGCCCATGGATTTTTGTACCAGTCGCTTGGCCTGGATGCCGGTGGCAGATTGCAGTGTGGAGGCAGGGCGCAAACTGCTATTGCGGTGCAGGCTGAACCAGCGTACCAGGGCCGCCACCAGCGTGGCGGCAGTTGCCCACGGGGCCAGCGCATTGAGTAACACGGCTTGCCCGCTCGATACCGCCAGCGCGCAGGTCAGCACAGTGCCAGAGGCCAAGCCGATGAGGATGAAATTAGCCACCGTGCTCCAGTGCGCCCATTCCTGGATAAAGCGCAGGCAGGCGTAAATCATGGCGGTGCAGTACCACAGCAGGAGCGCGCCGATCACTATGGTCCAGTCCAGTGCATGTGCCAGCGCGCCGTCCGCACCTGTGTAGAGCGACAGCCACCAAAGCGCTGCCAATGCGATATACGCTGGCAACACAATCACCTCGCGCGACATCCAGGAGGTGCGCCACATCAGCACCGCGCGCCAGGCGCGCATCTTGTGGCCCAGGTGCAAAAACGAGGAGGCCAAACCCGCCACCAACAGCACCAAGCCCAGCGCAATCGCTTGCAGCAAAAAGCTGCTGTCCATCGCCACGCCAGCGATCTGCGCCAGCGCCAGCGCGACCAGCAGCCCCTGTGCAGCACCAGCAAGCGTAGTGAAAAACAATATAGAAAAAGCCGGATGCATGGCGCTTACTCCTTGCCCGTAGGCAATGTGGGCGACGAAGCTGCCGCCGTAATGCGGCGCGGCAAATAGTGGTTCGCCGGTTGCGTATCCCACTCAGGCATCAGTTGGTAGCCGCCGCGCTCGGCAATCGCTTTGCTCACCACACTCTCGGGGTCTTTGATGTCGCCAAACAAACGCGCATTGGTCGGGCAGGCTTGCACACAGGCGGGCTGGCGGTCCGCCTCGGGAAGCAGGGGGTCGTACACCCGGTCTACGCACAGCGTGCACTTGGTCATGACCTGGCGCTCTTCATCCAATTCGCGCGCGCCGTAGGGGCAAGCCCAGGCGCAGTATTTGCAGCCTATGCATTTGTCGTAATCCACCAGCACGATGCCGTCCTCTGCGCGCTTGTAGCTCGCGCCCGTGGGGCAGACCGGCACGCACGGCGGGTCTTCGCAATGCAAACAACTTTTGGGAAAGTGGATCGTGTCGGTGGCGGGAAATTCACCGGCCTCATAGGTCTGCACGCGGTTAAAAAACGTACCTGTCGGGTTAGCACTATAGGCGTTCAAATCGCCCAGCGGCCCCGCACTGCCCGAGGTATTCCACTGTTTGCAGGAGGTCACACAGGCCTGGCAGCCCACGCACACATTCAGGTCAATCACCAACGCCAGTTGCTTGGCCAAGGTTTCGCCCTGACGCGCACGCACCCGCACCGGCGGCGATGTGTCTTGCGCCGAACCACCTGCGCCTTCGGTCAGTTGCGACTGCAAAAGTTCTTTGAGCCACTGGATCATGATTTTTTGCCTCCTGCGAAATAGCGCAGCACCTGCGCCGCTTTGCCCACCACACCGGGCACGCTGGGCATGCTGTCCATTTGCGGAAAAGTCTCACCCACTTCATCGGGCGAGGCCAGGCGTATGCGCACCCGCACGTCGTACCAACCCGCTTGGCCGGTAATCGGGTCCGAGTTACTTACCATGCCGCTGGCTGTGCCGCGCATCGGCAGTTCTTCGGAGATCAAGTGGTTGAGCAAAAAGCCTTTGCGCGCTTCGTCCGAGCCGGGTGCCAGCTGCCAGGCGCCATCTGCTTTGCCAATGGCGTTCCAAGTCCAGACCGTGCCGGGTTCCACCGCTTCGCTGTGGCGCACCATGCAGCGCACTTTGCCCCATTGGCTTTCCACCCAGGCCCAGCCGCCGTCCGCTATGCCTGCGGCCAGTGCGGTGCGTGTATTCACGTTGAGGTAGTTGTGGCTGTGAATTTGCCGCAACCAGGCGTTTTGCGAATCCCAGGAGTGGTACATGGCCATGGGCCGCTGCGTGATGGCGTTGAGCGGGTAGCTGCCCAGGTCGGTGGCGGCATCTTCCAAGGGCGCATACCAAAAGGGCAGCGGGTCGAAATAGGTGTCTATGCGTTCACGCAGATGTTCGGGCGGCTGGCGGCCTTCTGCCTTGCCCTGCGCAGCTAAACGGAAGGATTGCAAGGTGTCTGAGTAAATCGCCAATTGCACCGGGTCGTTCTTCTGGCGCCAGCCTTTTTCTTTGGCAAAGTCCAGGTACTCGCGGTTCCAGTTGCGCATGTAGTGCATGGTCTTTGGCATGTGGTACTGGAACACGCAGTTGTTTTGCTCGTAGGCTTCCCACTGCTTGGGGTTGGGCTCACCGCGCAAATGTTCGTCACCGTTTTTGCCACGCCAACCCATTAAAAAACCGATGCCAGGTTGCGGCTGAAAGTTCACCACAAAGTCCGGATAGCCCGTGAATTTTCGCCCGCCTTCGGGCGTAGTGAAAGCCGGAAACTTTAAGCGCCCCGCCAGCTCAATCAGCACTTCCTGGAAAGGTTTGCATTCACCCAAGGGCTTGACCACCGGCACGCGCACCGAATCCACCGGACCGTCAAACTCCGAAATAGGACGGTCCAGCATGCCCATCACATCGTGGCGCTCCAAATACGTGGTGTCGGGCAAGACCAAATCGGCAAAGGCCACGGTCTCGCTTTGGAAAGCATCGCAGACCACCACAAAGGGAATCATGAATTCGCCGGTCTCGTCTTTGCGGTTAAGCATCTCGCGAATCGCCATGGTGTTCATGGTGCTGTTCCAGGCCATATTGGCCATGAACATGAGCAGCGTGTCGATGCGGTAAGGGTCGCCACGCGTCGCATTGGTAATCACGTTGTGCATCATGCCGTGCGCCGACAGCGGATGCTCCCACGAGAAGGCGTGGTCGATGCGGATCGGCGAGCCGTCCGGGTTGATGGCCAACTCGTCCGGGTGCGCCGGGAATCCCAAAGGCGCGGCGTTGAGCGGCGTGTTGGGCTGGATCATCTCGGGCGAATTGAAGGCGCGGTAATTGGGCACGATGTGGCGCGGGTAGGGCGCTTTGTGCCGAAAGCCGCCGGGTGCGTCGATAGTGCCCAGCACGCTCATCAGCACCGCCAAGGCGCGCACCGTCTGAAAGCCGTTGGAATGCGCCGCCAGGCCGCGCATGGCATGGAAAGCCAAGGGCCGCGCTTGCGTAGTGGGGTGTAGCTTGCCCCAAGCATCGGTCCAGGGGATGGGCAATTCAAAGGCTTGCTGGAGGGCCGCGTGCCCCATCTCTTGCGCCAGTGCCACGATGCGCTCGGCGGCGATGCCGGTAATCGCTGCGGCCCACTCGGGCGTGCAGCTAGCCACACGATCGCGCAGCAACTGAAACGCGGGCGCTACCCGCGTGCCATCGCTCAGCGTGTAGTGCCCCTCTAGGGCCGGGTCGCAGCCGTCGGCAATGCCTTCGGGGTAGGCGTTGAGCACTTGCCCGCTGGCCTTGTCAAAAATCAGTTTGTTGTGGGGGTTGCGGCCATCGCCGGGTGGGCCTTTTTCCGGGTTGGGGTCAAAGGCAAACAAGCCTTCGCGTGCGCCTTCGTCTAGCACTACCAATTGCGGCGCATTGGTGAAGCGCTTTAAGAAAGCATGGTCCAGTGTGTCGGTGCGGATCAGTTCATGCAAGAGCGCCATCAAGAGCGCGCCATCGGTGCCGGGCTTGATAGGAATCCATTCGTCCGCAATGGCCGAGTAGCCGGTGCGCACCGGGTTGATGGAGATAAAGCGCCCGCCCTCGCGCTTGAATTTGGAGATCGCAATCTTCATGGGATTGCTGTGGTGGTCTTCGGCGGTGCCAATCATGACAAAGACTTTGGCGCGCTCCAGATCCGGCCCGCCAAATTCCCAGAAGCTTCCGCCCACGCTGTAAATCATGCCCGCCGCCATATTCACCGAGCAAAAGCCGCCGTGCGCTGCGTAGTTGGGCGTGCCAAACTGGCGCGCGAATAAACCGGTGAGCGCCTGCATTTGGTCGCGGCCGGTAAACAGCGCAAATTTCTTGGGGTCGGTGGCGCGGATATGCGCCAGGCGCGTGGTCAAGAGCTCGTAGGCGCGCTCCCAGCTAA
>Ga0209358_10001413_pt1 | contig 19130 bp, 15 predicted proteins | sample LauGreFa1BDMLBSN_2_FD_187574 | JGI IMG/M metagenome (GOLD analysis project Ga0209358, IMG submission 187574) | Freshwater lake microbial communities from Lake Michigan, USA - Fa13.BD.MLB.SN (SPAdes) (version 2) | ecosystem: Environmental > Aquatic > Freshwater > Lake | place: Lake Michigan, USA... | reverse complement strand
AGCCGTCGTGAATCCATAAGCCTCTTTGCGAAGAGCTGCGGCGCCTGGGAGCCGGTTATGACACCAGTCCGCGCAGCAGATCCTCCAACTCCTTCAACAATGCTGCGTTATCACAGTTGCGGGGACTGCCCCTGAGTTGCACGACGACATCCAGATCGCCGAGTTCGGCGGCCAACAGCCGGTGTACGGTGCGGGCCAAACGTTTGACTCGGTTGCGGTCGACGGATCTCGGGGCCGCTTTTTTGCCGACAATCAGACCAAGACGCGGGCCGTTTTCGATGTTGGGCAGTGCCCGGACCAGAAAAGTACGGCTGCCCTTCATGCGACCGCCGGCGAGTACAGCCTCAAACTGCGCCGGTTTCGTCAGACGACCCGGACGCGTACGGGGGACATTGCCATCCCCCGGATTGGTCAAACGCTGAGGCGAGCCCGCCCTTTTGCGCGGCGCGCACGGATGACAGCGCGGCCGCCGCGCGTTTTCATACGCACACGGAACCCGTGGGTCCGCTGGCGACGCGTTTTGGACGGTTGATAGGTGCGCTTCATGGTGGTTCCTGATTTGGTGTTCTGGAAAACCCGACATTAGACACGGGCTGCCCCCACTATGTCAACGTACGCGTAAAACGGCGTTTCCAGCCACTCCGCCAGAATGCCGCCGTACGTTTGGTTGGCTTCGTCAATAAGGGGTAAAATCAGGGGTCGAATTTCCGCCCCACCCACGCTAACTCCGCTCCGCCCGATAGGGACGAATGAACGAATTCTGGCAACACTGTCTCTCGCTTTTTGCGAAAGAGATCGGGCAACAGCAGTTTGTCACCTGGATACAGCCGCTTCAATGCGGAGTTGCCGGCTCGCGGGTCACGATCACTGCACCGAACGGGTTTGTCCAGCGCTGGGTGCGCGACCGCTTCCACGCGCGGATTCTGGAGCTGGCCCGCGAACGTCTGGGCAGCGAAGCAACGGTGGATCTGGTTCTCGCAGAACGGGGGGCCGCAGTTGCAGCACCTGCCGCAGTTGCACCGGAAATGCCGGCAGTCAAGCCGGCGCCCCCCGTACGCGACATTTCGCGTCTTAATCCCGGATTCACCTTCGATACCTTTGTCACGGGCAAAGCCAACGATCTGGCACGGGCGGCCGCCCGTCAGGTGGCGGAAAAACCCGGCTCCGCTTACAACCCTCTGTTCGTCTACGGCGGTGTCGGGCTCGGCAAAACGCATTTGATCCACGCCATCGGCAATCACCTGCGTGCCCACGCGCCGGAAAGCAAGATCCGCTATATCCACGCCGAGCAATATGTCTCTGACGTGGTACGTGCATACCAGCACAAGGCCTTTGACGATTTCAGACGCTATTACCACTCGCTCGATCTGCTGTTGATCGACGATATCCAGTTTTTCAGCGGCAAAAACCGCACTCAGGAAGAATTCTTTTACGCCTTCAACGCACTGGTCGAAGCCCACAAGCAGGTCATCATCACCTGCGATACCTACCCGAAGGAAATTTCCGGGATCGAGAACCGCCTGATCTCCCGCTTCGGCTGGGGTCTGACGGTTGCAGTGGAGCCACCCGAACTCGAAATGCGCGTCGCCATCCTGCTGAAAAAAGCCGATGCCGACGGTCTGGCTCTGGATGAAAACGTGGCTTTCTTTATTGCCAAACACATCCAGTCGAACATTCGTGAACTGGAAGGCGCTCTTAAACGGGTTCTGGCTTACTCCCGTTTCACCGGGCAGCCGATCACCGTGGATCTGGCGCGCGAAGCGCTGCGCGATGTGCTCGCCTCACAAAGCCGTCAGGTCAGCATCGAGAACATCCAGAAAACCGTTGCGGACTACTACAAGATCAAAGTGTCCGAGATGTATTCGAAAAAGCGCACGCGTAATGTCGCACGCCCCCGCCAGGTCGCCATGGCACTGGCCAAGGAACTGACGCAGATGAGCCTGCCGGACATCGGCGAAGCGTTTGGCGGACGCGACCATACGACGGTACTGCATGCCTGCCGCAAGATCGCAGAACTGCGCGGCAGCAGTACCGACATCACGAGCGATATTACTTCATTGTTGAAGGTATTACGCAGTTGATGACCAGTGCATACTTTGTGCATAACTAGTGAAATGGCTGTCAGGTCGTTATTTCATCCTTTTTTGTCCACAGGCAATCCCCAGCTTAAACAGAGTTTCAGGATGACGATTAATGCTTTGCAATCAAGCGTTCAAGCAAGGTTTCAACAGCAAACGAGCCTCTCTATTAGCTATTACTATTCTTTTTAAAAGAAACTATTAATATGAAACTCGTCCAACTCCCGCGAGATGCTCTACTTAAACCGCTTCAAGCTGTCACCGGCATCGTCGAACGGCGACATACGCTGCCCATCCTTTCCAATGTGCTGATCGAAAGGCATGAAGACAGCCTGCGCTTTGTCGCAACCGATCTGGAATTGCAGATCGCGACTTCGAGTGCGATGGACAAAAAGGCTGGTGAAACACAGGCAGTTACGGTTTCAGCCCGTAAACTCGTCGACATTCTTCGTGCACTGCCGGACGGCAGCGATGTTGCCTTGGAACTGGGAAACAACCGCCTTCAGGTCAAAGCCGGCAAAAGTCGCTTTAACCTGCAAACCCTCCCCGCTACCGACTTTCCGGCGCTGGCTGATCCCGGCAAGCCGCAGAGCAGCTTCCAGATCTCCCAGGGAGTTACCCGCAAGTTGCTGGCTCTGGTGCAATATGCCATGGCGCAGCAGGATATCCGCTACTACCTGAACGGCCTGCTGCTGGTAACCGAGGGGAAGGACCTGCGTGTAGTGGCCACTGACGGCCATCGACTCAGCTATGCCGTGACCGCCTTGTCCGCCGAGCAGGAAAAAACAGAAGTCATCCTGCCGCGTAAAGCCATCCTTGAACTGGCACGTCAACTCAACGACAACGACGATCCTTTGGATGTGGCGATTCATGCCAACCAGGTGCGTTTCCGCTTTGGCGATGTTGATCTGACCACCAAAGTCATTGACGGCAAGTTTCCCGACTACCAGCGCGTTATTCCCAGCAACTACGAAAAGCACATTGCCCTGGACCGCGATGAACTGCAGCGTGCCCTGCAGCGTGCCGCCATCCTTTCGAACGAAAAGTTCCGTGGTGTGCGCTGGATGCTGACCAAGGACAGCTTGCGCATTTCCTGCAGCAATAACGAGCAGGAAGAGGCCCAGGAAGAACTCGAAGTCGAATTCAGCGGTGACCCCCTGGACGTGGGTTTCAACGTCACCTACCTCCTCGACGTGCTCAGCAATGTGCCCCCGGGGAAAGTCACCTGCTCTTTCGGCGACGCCAACAGCAGCATGCTGATTACGCTACCGGGCCGCGACGATTTCCGTTATGTCGTGATGCCGATGCGGATCTAAGCAACCAACAAAGCAACAGGGAAAAGAGAAACAATGAGCGACAAAGAACCGCGCACCGGAAACGAATACGACGGCAACAGTATCAAGGTCCTCAAGGGACTTGAGGCCGTACGCAAACGTCCCGGCATGTATATCGGCGACACCAGCGACGGTACCGGTCTGCACCACATGGTATTCGAGGTGGTCGATAACGCGATCGACGAAGCGCTGGCGGGTCACTGCGACGAAATCTCCATCATCATCCATCCGGACAATTCGATCAGCGTGGCCGACAACGGCCGCGGCATTCCGACCGATATTCATCCGGAAGACGAGGAAAAACGCTCCACCGCCGAAGTGGTGATGACCGAACTTCATGCCGGTGGCAAGTTCGACAGCAACTCGTACAAGATTTCCGGCGGCCTGCACGGCGTCGGTGTATCCGTGGTCAACGCGCTGTCGGAATGGCTGCGCCTGACCATCCGTCGCGACGGCAAGATGCACCAGATGGAATTCCGTATGGGCGAGGCCGTAGCCCCGCTCAAAAACACCGGCAAAAGCGAGCGTCGCGGCACCGAGGTGCATTTCCTGGCCAGCAAGGAAATCTTCGGCAACGTCGAATTTCATTATGAAATTCTGGCGAAACGCCTGCGCGAACTGTCCTTCCTGAATCATGGCGTGAAAATCTCCATGACCGATCAGCGCACCGGCAAGGAAGAAAAATTCGCATTCGCCGGCGGGGTCAAGGGCTTTGTTGAATACATGAACCGCAACAAGTCGGTTCTGCACCCGAACGTATTCCACATCGAAGGCACCAAAGACGGCATCACCGTCGAAGTCGCCATGCAGTGGAATGACTCCTATCAGGAATCGATGCAGTGCTTCACCAATAACATCCCGCAGCGTGACGGCGGCACCCACCTGACCGGCCTGCGCGCCGCGATGACGCGCACGCTGAACAACTACATCGAATCGACCGAGCAGGCGAAAAAAGCCAAGGTCGAAACCAGCGGTGACGACATGAAAGAGGGCCTGACGGCCGTCCTGTCGGTCAAGGTGCCGGAACCGAAATTCTCGTCACAGACCAAGGACAAACTGGTGTCGTCGGAAGTGCGTCCCGTGGTTGAGGAAATCGTCGGCCAGAAACTGATGGAATTCCTGCTCGAGAAACCGAACGATGCCAAAATCATCTGCGGCAAGATTGTCGACGCCGCAAGGGCGCGCGAAGCCGCACGCAAAGCGCGCGAACTGACCCGCCGCAAAGGTGTGCTCGACTCCTTCGGCCTGTCGGGCAAATTGGCGGACTGTCAGGAACGTGACCCGGCGCAGTGCGAACTGTATCTGGTAGAGGGTGACTCGGCAGGTGGCTCGGCGAAGCAGGGACGCGACCGGAAGAACCAGGCGATCCTGCCGCTGCGCGGCAAGATTCTCAACGTCGAGAAGGCGCGCTTCGACAAGCTGATTTCCTCAACGGAGATCACCACGCTCATCAGCGTTCTTGGCACCGGCATCGGCAAGGACGAATACAACGCCGACAAGCTGCGTTACCACCGCATCATCATCATGACCGACGCGGACGTCGACGGCTCGCACATCCGTACGCTGCTGCTGACTTTCTTCTACCGTCAGATGCCGGAGCTGGTCGAGCGCGGCCATATCTATATCGCGCAGCCGCCGCTGTACAAGATCAAACACGGCAAACAGGAGCGCTACCTGAAGGACGAGCACGAGCTCAAGCAGTATCTGCTCAAGCTGGCGCTGTCAGAAGCCGAGCTCTATACCAAACCCGACGCGCCGGCACTGTCGAAGGATGCGCTGGAAGAGGTTGCCAAACATTACCTGCTGGCTGAGGCGGTGATCGAACGCGAAAGCCGGATCATCGATTCCGAAGCCCTGCATGCCCTGCTCAACAATCCGGTGACGCTGGATCTGTCGGATGAGGCGGCAGCGCAGAAAAGCGCGGCGTCGCTGGCCGGCCTTTACAGTGATACCAAGAACATCAAAATCGACGCCAAGTACGACGACAAGAGTGAGTCGTACATCCTGCGCATTTCACGCACCCAGCACGGCGTGGCACGCAGCACGATGATCGATAACGACTTCCTGCAGAGCGGAGACTACGCGCAGATCCGCAAAACAGCGCAGATGCTGCACGGTCTGCTGGGCGACGGCGCTTACATCAAGCGTGGCGAACAGATGCGCCCGGTGCGCGATTTCCGCGAAGCCATCGACTGGCTGCTCGCGGAAGTGCAGCGCGGTGTCGGCATCCAGCGCTACAAGGGTCTGGGCGAGATGAATCCCGAGCAGTTGTGGGATACGACGATGAATCCGAAAACGCGGCGACTGCTGCGCACGCGGATTGACGACGCCATCGGTGCCGATGAAATCTTCACGACGCTGATGGGTGATGCGGTCGAACCGCGTCGCGCCTTCATCGAAACCAATGCACTGGGCGTGCGCAACCTCGACGTCTGATCGATCTGCGGGCAATAAAAACGGCCACCATCGCGATTGCGGTGGTGGCCGTTTTTATTTGTTTAATTGATTATTTCTTGGCTTTGCTGGCGCGTTTTTTGGCCGGTGCCGGTTTTTCCGTAACTGGGGCCGGCGCGGTTTTTTTGGCTTTGGCAGGTTTGGCGGCACCGTCATCCGCACCCGGCTTCGCGGCGCGCGGAGCAAATTCAAATCCCACCTTACCGTCCGGCTGCCGCGCCAGGAAAGCCTTGAAGCGGCGGCCGTTGCGATTGGAGACGAAGGCATCCAGCAGATCGGTGCGCCCTGTTGTCAGCAGCTTCTGCATCTGTTCGCGGGCGATTTCCTGACGCAGAATGACTTTGCCAGAACGGAAGTCACATTTTTTGGCAGGCGTGTTTTCACAGACATAATTCATGCCGTGCTCGTAGACCTTGCCGCCGCATTTCGGGCAGTCGCCTAGTGTCTGCTGGGCTGAGAAATCGACTTCTTCCGGTTCATCATCCGGGTTGCTATTGCCGAAATCGAACTCCAGCTTGAAGTTGCCGGTTTCCTTGTCGGACACGATGCGCAGGATTGCAGCAAACGGCCGGCCCATCTTCGAGCGGAAACCCTGCAGCGGGCCGATTTCGCGTTCCTGCAGCAGCTGTTCCACTTCAGGTATTTCGAACTGGCGGCCACCAGGGATTTTCGTAATTGAAAATTCGCAGCCATCGCAGGCAAAACGCCGGTAGTTCTCCTTGATCACGCCGCCGCAATTCGGGCAGGGTGTTTTCAGGGTGGCGTAATCGCCGGGAATGGTTTCGTTGTTGTATTCCTTGGCCGTCTTGACGATGCGCTCGGTCATGCGGGCGATTTCCTTCATAAAGGTCGCCCGTTTCAACTTGCCGCGTTCCATCTGCAGCAGCTTGTATTCCCATTCGCCCGTGAGTTCCGGCTGGGTCAGTTCCTTGACGTCCAGTCCGTTGAGCAGCGTCAGCAGCTGGAAGGCCTTGGCCGTCGGAATCAGTTCACGACCTTCGCGTACCAGATATTTTTCCGCGATCAGGCGTTCGATTACTGCCGCGCGAGTTGCCGGCGTACCTAGACCTTTCTGTGCCATCGCTTCGCGCAGTTCGTCGTCGTCGATCAGCTTGCCGGCACCTTCCATCGCGGTCAGCAGCGTCGCTTCCGAGTAACGCGCCGGCGGGCGTGTCGCGAGGGAAATCACATCGACTGCCGAAGCCAACGGTTGTTCGCCCTTGGCGACCGGCGGCAGATTGGCGCTTTCCTGTTGTTCATCCTTGCCGTAAATCGCCAGCCAGCCCGGCTTGACCAGGATCTTGCCCTCGGTCTTGAATTTGTGTGTTGCGATTTCAGTGATACGCGTGGTGACAAGATACTCTGCGGCCGGGAAAAATACCGCCATGAAACGGCGCACCACCAGATCGTAAATCTTCTGCTGCACGTCGTTGAGCGCCTTCGGCGGCTGCGGCGTCGGAATGATCGCAAAGTGGTCGGAGATTTTCGTGTTGTCGAAAATCCGCTTGTTCGGCTTGATCCACTTGTTCTTGATGATTTCCTTGGCGTGCGGACGCAGTCCGGTGTCCTCGGCCAGCGCGTCGATCGTCGCCTTGACGGTATCAATATAGTCTTCGGGCAGATGGCGTGAATCCGTCCGCGGATAAGTCAGCGCCTTGTGCCGCTCGTAGAGTTCTTGCGCAATAGACAGCGTGGTCTTTGCTGAAAAACCGAAACGGCCGTTGGCTTCACGCTGCAGCGAGGTCAGGTCGAACAGCCCCGGTGCCAGTTGTGAGGACGGTTTGGATTCCTCGGTGACGGTGCCAAACTTGCCGCGGCAGGCTTCGGCGATCTTGTCGGCCTTGGACTGTTCCCACAGCCGGCTTTCGCGGCGCTCGGCGTCGTTCTCGTCTTTCCGGAACGCGGGATCAAACCAGCGGCCCTCATAGTCGCCGGCCTTGGCGCCGAAGGTCGCACGGATTTCCCAGTAATCACGCGGCACGAATTTGCGGATCTTCTGTTCGCGGTCGACCACGATCATCAGCGTCGGCGTCTGCACGCGGCCGACGGTGGTCAGATAAAAACCGCCACCCTTGCTGTTGAACGCGGTCATCGCGCGGGTGCCGTTGATGCCGACCAGCCAGTCGGCTTCGCTACGGCTGCGCGCGGCGTCGGCCAGCGGCTGCATGTCATCATCGGTACGCAGATGGGCGAAGCCATCGCGGATCGCTGCCGGGGTCATCGACTGCAGCCACAGCCGCGATACCGGTTTGTTGGTTTTTGTTGCCTGCGCGATGTAACGGAAAATCAGTTCGCCTTCGCGGCCCGCGTCACAGGCGTTGATCAGCGCGGTAACGTCTTTGCGCTTGAGCAGCTTGGCCAGCACCTTCAGCCGCGGTTCGCTTTTGGCGATCGGGTTCAGATCAAAGTGCGGTGGAATCACCGGCAGATTGGCGAAGGACCACTTGCCGCGTTTGACTTCGAACTCTTCCGGTGCGGCGATTTCCAGCAGGTGGCCGACTGCGGACGACAGTACGTAATCGTCGCTTTCGAAGTATTCGCCATGTCGCGTGAAGCCGCCAAGCGCCTTGGCGATGTCGCCGGCAACCGAAGGTTTTTCCGCGATGATGAGCGTTTTGGCCATTCTAAGCTTTTGATTTTGCGGACGTTAATGCCGCGATACAGAAGCGCGATGCGGCTGCGCCGAGGAAAAGAGCGCCCGATGATAAGAACAATCCCCGGCCAGCGCAAGCCGGGTTCAGCGGATGCGTTGCCAGCGTCCTCCGGGCAGGGACTCGATTAATCCTGTTAATTCAAGGTCAGTGAGCCAACTATTAATAGCTGCCGCATCAAGACCACTGCGTTGCTGCAAGGTGTCCATGTCGACCGGATCAAAGCCCAGGTGCTGCAACAGCGGATGTTCTTCTGCAGCATCATCAACCGCCGAATCCTGCGGCAATCGTGACGAAAGTTCTCCCAGTTCTTCCAGCACATCCTGCGCCGACTCCACCAGTTTGGCGCCCTGCTTGATCAGTGCATGACAACCTTTGGCCAGCGGGGAATGGATCGAACCCGGGATCGCAAAGACATCGCGACCCTGTTCGGCGGCAAGCCTTGCCGTGATCAGCGAACCGCTGGACACCGCCGCTTCAACCACCAGCACCCCGCGCGATAGTCCGCAGATCAGGCGATTGCGTCGCGGGAAATTGGCGGCGATGCCTGGTGTGCCCAAGGCAAACTCCGAAATGATCAGGCCTTCTGCAGCGATCCGGTGCGCCAGTTCCCGGTTGCGTGCCGGATAAACCACATCCAGTCCGGTGCCGACGACGGCGACGGTCGATGCGGCCCCCGCAAGACCGCCGCGATGCGCAGCGGCATCAATACCCAGCGCCAGGCCGCTGATGATGGTGAGCCCTGCGTCGCTGAGTGTCTCAGCGAAGGCCTCGGCATTATTGACGCCCTGCGCCGTGGCATTGCGGCTGCCGACGATGGCGAAGCCGCTACGGTTCAGCAGTTCAAGCCGGCCTTTGGCGTAAAGCAGCGGTGGCGGATCGGCAATTTCGAGCAGCGCCCGCGGATAGTCAGCATCGGCGAATGTGATGACGTGATTGGCAGGATCAGCCAGCCATTGCACCACAGGCTCGAGTTGTTCCTTGGATGCGCCGCCATTCCGGATCGCAGTCGCCAGTTTGGCAGAGACGATCTGTGAAAGATCACGGACGCTCGCCGACAGGATGTCCCGCGGCGAGCCGTGGGCGATCAGCAATTTGCGCAGCGATTGCGGACCGATGCCGTCGAGCAGGCTCAGACGAAGCCAGGCCTCGAGATCGGGGTCCAGCACCATGGTGACGGGGCGTTAAATCGCGGGACTCAAGGCCCCGTGGAATCAGGGATTGGTGACGACGTCGCTGATCGCGACCGGACGGCTGGCCTGCATCACCAGCGCGAAAGAGGCGCGGTCGAAGGTGCGGAACACCATGACCAGGCCGTAACGGTCGTCCGGCAGCTTGGCGATATCGTTACGGGTAACGGCGTCGCCCTTGCCCACGAGAACATCGCGCGGCGGCAGCGGCTCGGTGTAATAGACGCGCGGCGCGTCGCTGCCGCTGGGGCCCGAGCGTCCGAACAGCGGTTCGGTACGCTGGCTGTAGCGCGCAGTGGTCTGGCTGCGTTCAATGGCCAGCACGGCGCCGACTTGCAGACCGTCCTTGCTGCCTTTCGACAGCGCGACAATCGACAACGGACCGGTTTCCTGCAGACTGCCGTAAGTCGAGATGATGCGGCCCTTGACCGGCACCAGCGGCGAGTGCGGCGCATAGGCGAACACCGGCGCCTGTTTGCCCAAGGCAATCAGCCGGTCATCGCGGTAGATTTCCTGCGTCGAGCGGACGATATCGATGGTCGCCACTTCGCCGTGTTTGCTGACGCGCGCTTCCCCGAGATAAGTTGCTTCGTAGCCGAGGACTTCATTCGTATCCGGATCAATCAGCGCACTGCCGCGGCGGAAAATCTGCCACTGGTCGCCCTTGTCCTTGGTGATGCCCTGCGCGAAGGCGCGGTCGCCGGCGCCCAGCGTGACACGGCTTTCCGAGGTGGCGACGATGCGCGGCGCGCTGTCGAGTTCATTGGCACTGACTACCAGCGGTTTGGACAGGAAGGGCTCAATCGCGGAAGGCGGGATGCTCGGCAGGGCGTTGCGCGAGGAACGTTCCTCGCGAATCCGCGGTTCCAGCTTTGTTGTATCAAGCTGGACCAGCTGCAGCTTGGCTTCGCCGCTGCTGCGGTCCAGAACAAGGGTGTCGCCAGGGAAAATGAGGTGCGGATTTTTCATCTGCTCCTGGTTCATTTTCCACAGCTCGGGCCAGCGCCAGGGCTCCTTCAAATAGCGGCCGGAAATGTTCCACAAAGTGTCGCCTTTTTGCACCACATAGCGTTCAGGGGCGTTGTCCTTGAGGGCCAGGGCGTCTGCGGCAAGCACAGTCCATGCGGGAGTTATCAACAAAATCAGGGATATAATTGCTTTTCGCATGTGGAGACCCACCTTATGTGCGCGTCGTTGACGCAGGGTGCAGAAGCCGCCTGCCGACGTGAGAGTTTGGTTTAAATTCTGCATCTAGTTGATTAAATAGGCAAGTTTTTCATGGCTTTGCTACAGATCCTTCACTACCCAGATCCGCGTCTGCACAAGGTTGCTGCGCCGGTTACCCGGGTAGATGACAAAATACGCAAATTAATCAAAGACATGGCTGAAACCATGTATGCTGCGCCGGGTATTGGTTTAGCCGCAACACAAGTCGATGTGCATCTGCGCGTGCTGGTGATCGACCTTTCGGAAACCCACGATCAGTTGCAGGTCTTCATCAACCCGGAAATCATACGCGCCGAAGGCGAAGAAGAATGTGAAGAAGGTTGTCTTTCGGTCCCCGGGATCTACGAAAAAGTCACCCGTGCGGCAAAAGTCACAGTCAAAGCGCTGGATGAACAGGGCCGCGAGCGCATACTCGAAGCCGACGGACTGATGGCCGTGTGCATCCAGCATGAAATGGATCATTTGGTCGGCCGTGTATTCGTCGAAAAGCTGTCGCGCCTGAAACAACAACGCATTACCGCCAAACTGACCAAGCTGACGAAGCAGCAGCGTCAGGCCCTGTAACGCCGGCCCAACCCCGGCGCCCCCACCACGTGAATATCCTATTTGCAGGAACGCCGGCTTTCGCCGCCGCCGCCCTGGATGCGCTGTTGCAGGCCGGCCATCAGGTGCCGCTGGTGCTGACCCAACCGGATCGCCCCGCCGGTCGCGGGCTCAAACAGCAGGCCTCGGCAGTGAAACAGTTGGCCTTGTCCAATGGACTGGCGGTGGCGCAACCGGTCACGCTCAAGGATGACACGGTGATTGCGCAGCTTGCCGCTGTGAACGCCGATGTGATGGTCGTCGCTGCTTACGGGCTGATCCTGCCGCAACCGGTTCTCGATCTGCCGCGTCTGGGCTGTCTGAATATCCATGCCTCACTGTTGCCGCGCTGGCGTGGTGCGGCGCCGATTCAGCGCGCCATACTCGCCGGCGACAGTGAAACCGGAGTCACCATCATGCAGATGGATGCCGGACTCGACACCGGCGGCATGCTGCTGAAGCAGGCGATCCCGATCGCCGGGGATGACAACGCGCAGACGCTGCACGACAAACTGGCCACACTGGGCGCACAACTGATCGTGCGCGCACTGAATGAACAACACGCAGCGCTTGCGCAGGATCCGGCGCAGGCCAGTTATGCCGCAAAAATCACCAAGGCCGAAGCGCGCATCGACTGGACCCGGCCCGCTACCGAATTGGCCCGCGCCATCCGCGCCTACAACCCGATGCCCGGTGCCTATACCGGCTGGCAGGGGCAGCCGTTGAAACTGTGGCGCGCCGAAGCGGTTACGGCAGCGTCTGCCGTTCCCGGAACCGTATTACAGGCGGACGCGCAGGGTATTGTCGTCGCCACAGGAGAGGGCGCGCTGCGGCTGCACGAGCTGCAGCGCGCCGGCAGCAAACGTCTCGCCGCGCAAGCGTTTCTTGCCGGCGCCACCCTCCATCCGGGCGACCGCCTGGATGTCTAAACCGCACAGGATGCTCTGAACATGGAACGCACCCAGTGCCTCGCTGCTCATGTCGTCGGCCGAGTACTCGACGGCCGCAGCCTTGATTCCGAACTCACCGCCGTGTGGCGGCAACAGACTGCACTGAGCCCGCAGCAGCGCGGCGCCGTGCAGGATGTCGCCTACGGCACGCTGCGCCATCTCGGTTATGTTGATGCCGCAATCGATCGTCTGCTGTCGAGGCCATTGACCGATCTGCCGGTTCGCAACCTGCTGCAGGTCACGCTGTACCAGCTGATGCATACCAAGGCGCATTCGTATGCGATCGTAAATCACGCGGTTCCCGCTGCGGCCCGGCTCGGATTTCCCAAGGCGCAGGGGCTGGTCAATGCCGTATTGCGCAATTTCCTGCGTCGTCGCGATGAACTTGATTCAGCAATCAATGCGACCGACATTGGCAGATATTCGTACCCGCAATGGTGGATCGACCGTGTTGCCGCCGAGTATCCTGAAACCTGGCGGGAAATTCTCGAGGCCGGCAATGCCCGGCCACCGCTGACGCTGCGGGTGAACCGCAGGAAAATCGCCCGCGACGATTACTTGGAAATTCTGCGGCTGCAGGACATTGCTGCGCATGCCGTCGGTCGTCAGGGGATCGTTATTGAAAAGCCGCGGCCGGTTTCACTGTTGCCGGGATTTGCCGAAGGCCAGGTCTCGGTGCAGGATGCCGGCGCCCAGCTGGCAGCCGAACTGCTGGACGTGGCTAACGGCATGCGCGTTCTCGATGCCTGCGCGGCGCCGGGCGGTAAGGCGGCGCATCTGCTGGAACTGGCCGATATCGAGCTGACTGCCGCTGACATTGATGCGCAGCGGCTGCAGCGGGTTACTGAAAACCTGACCCGGTTGTCGCTGAACGCAAAACTGCTGCAGGCGGACGCCGGCAATGCCGCGGCCTGGAGCAACGCCGGATTGTTTGACCGCATCCTTGCCGATGTCCCATGCACGGCCTCCGGCGTGGTGCGCCGTCATCCCGATATCAAATGGCTGCGCCAGCCCGCCGACATTGCCGCCATGGGACAGCGCCAAACCCGCATTCTTGACACGCTTTGGCAGTTGCTCAACAGAGGTGGTAAATTGCTGTATGCGACGTGCTCCGTTTTCAGTGAAGAGAATGGCCGGCAGGTCGAACAGTTCATTGCCCGGCATGCCGATGCCCGGCAAATCGCCGTCTCACTTTCCGCCGAAGGCTTGAGACAAAGCCACGGTCAACTTTTTCCTGACGCCGCGCATGATGGTTTTTTCTACGCCCTTCTGGAAAAGGTTTGACGCGACAGCGCAAAGACGGGGCTTCGTGCGCCTGACGGCGCTGTTGCCGCGCCTGGCCGGGCTGTTGCTGGCGCTGATACTTTTCACTCCGGTCGCACAGGCCGCGCAACCGCACGGCATCGAAGTGCGCCGCGCTGCTGTCTCACCGGTCGAGGACGCCTATGTGCTGGATGCCGATATCGATATCGTGCTGTCGGCGCCGCTGGAAGAAGCCTTGAGCAAGGGTATCCCGCTGTACTTCCAGCTTGAATTTGAAATGGTGCGGTCCCGCTGGTACTGGTTCAACGAAAAAGCTGTCACCCTTCAGCAGCAGTACCGTTTGTCCTATAACGCACTGACCCGACAGTACCGCATTGGTGTCGGCGCCTTCTATCAGAACTTTGTCACGCTTAATGAAGCGCTGCAGTTTCTCAGTCGCGTACGCCGGCGCGAAGATCTGGAATCGGGCGCGCTGAGCAAGGGATCGGTTTACACCGCTGCATTGCGTCTGCGGCTCGACACCACGCAGCTGCCGCGCCCCTTCAATCTGAATGCGCTGGGTTCGCGTGAATGGAGCCTGGGTTCCGACTGGTATCGCTGGACGGTCGCACCATGAATACCGCCGCCGCCCGACTGCCCCGCCTCGGCGCCGTGATGCGCTATCTGCTGCTGGTCTGCGTCGGCCTGGGTGTGGCCGCGGTGTTCCTGCTGGCCTCGGTCAGTACCAACACCGCACTGTTTTCCGAGTATTACCCGATCCTGCTCGGCGTCAATCTGGTGATCGCCGTGCTGCTGGCTGCGATGGTCACCTATCAGCTGGTCAGCTTGCGCCAGAAACTGAAGGCCGGCGTGTTCGGCGCCAAGCTGACGTTGCGACTGGTGATGCTGTTCGGATTGATGGCGGTGCTGCCGGGCGCACTGATTTACGGCGTATCGGTGCAGTTTGTGTCACAGAGTATTGAGTCCTGGTTTGAAGTACGGCTCGACAGCGCACTGGAAAGCGGCCTCAACCTCGGGCGCGGCAATCTCGACGGCCGCCTGAAGGAACTGAGTGCCAAGGCCGAAAGGATGGCGCTGACCCTGTCAACGCGTAGCCCATCAGAACATGTGACGGTATTGAATACCCTGCGCGAGCAGGCGGCCGTCGACGAAGCCGCGCTGTTTACCGTTCGCGGCAAGGTGTTGGCCTTTACCGGCAATGAACTAAGCGGCATCGCGCCGGAACCGCCCAGCCCGGCGGCGATGCGCCAGATCCGTCTGCAGCAACCGTATAGCGCGATTGAGTCGGTGCCGGACCGCGGCCTTTATCTCCGTGTGCTGGCGCCGGTGGATGTGGTGTCGCTGACGGAAGATGCTCGGGTGCTGCAACTGCTGCAGGCAGTGCCGGCGCAGCTGGCTCACGACGCAGAGGTCGTTCAGTCCGGTTACCGCGAATACCAGGAATTGCAGCTGTCGCGGCGCGGCCTCAAGCGGCTTTATGCAATCACGCTGACACTGACGCTGCTGCTGGCGCTGCTCTCTTCGCTCGGCCTGGCCTTCGTGCTGTCGAACCGGCTGTCGGCGCCGCTGAGTGCGCTGGTCGAAGGCACGCGCGCGGTGGCGCAGGGCGACTTCAGTCGCCGGGCTGCAGTCGCCAGTCGCGATGAACTGGGCCAGCTTACCCAGTCCTTCAACAGCATGACGCTGCAACTCGCCGAAGCTCAGTCACGCGTCGAGCGCAATCAGGCGCAGCTGGCTCATGCCAAAACCTATCTCGAAAGCGTGCTTGCCCACCTGTCGGCGGGCGTGCTGACTTTTGATGCGTCGATGCGCCTGCGCTCGGCAAACCCCAGCGCCGCGCAGATCCTCGGCGCCGACAGCGCTGCACTGATCGGCAGCAGCGTGAAGGAATGGCCTGATCACGAAGCCTCTTTTGCGTCACTTGCCCGGGCGCTGGCAGAAGCTTTTGACGGTGCCGTGGGCACTGAATGGCAGCGTCAGGTTGAACGCGAACTGAAGGACGGTACGCAGGTACTGCTGTTACGCGCCACCCGCTTCGGCGAAGCGGAGAATGCCGGCCTGATCGTGGTCTTCGACGACGTCACCCATCTGCTGCAGGCACAGCGTGATGCTGCATGGGCGGAAGTAGCGAGGCGGCTGGCCCATGAAATCAAGAATCCGCTGACGCCGATCCAGCTTTCGGCCGAACGCCTGCAGCTCAAACTGGAACCCAAGCTGGAAACAGCGGATGCCGAGATCCTCGCACGCTCCACCCAGACCATCGTCAACCAGGTGGCAGCATTGAAGCGCATGGTAGATGCCTTCAGCCAGTACGCACGCACGCCGGAACCGGCGATGCGCGTGCTCGACATGAACGGCCTGATCCGCGAAGTGCTGGCGTTGTACGAATCCCTGGGTTCCAGCATGAAGCTGAATCTCGCGAGTGATCTGCCGGCGGTGCAGGGCGATGCCACCCAGCTGCGCCAGGTCATCCACAATCTGCTGCAGAACGCGCAGGATGCTATGGGTGGCGCCGAAGCGCCACGCATTGAAATCGCCACTGCGGTGCGCGACGGCCGGGCCGAGTTTTCAGTGACCGACAACGGCACCGGTTTCCCCGAACATCTGATGAAACGCGCATTCGAGCCCTACGTCACCACCAAGCCCCGCGGCACCGGCCTCGGCCTGTCCATCGTGCGAAAGATCGTCGAAGAACATAACGGCGAAGTCACCATCACCAATGTTGCGCCCCACGGCGCGCGCATTGCCATCGTGTTGCCTCCGGCAGTCAGTAACGCCGGTGCACGCTCCGCGGCATGAACCTGTAGAAACCGACCATGCGACAGATACTGGTAGTAGACGACGAAATCGGCATCCGCGAACTGCTCTCGGAAATTCTTTCCGACGAGGGTTATGACGTGCAGCTCGCGGAAAACGCCGGTGTGGCGCGCGCCTTCCGGACGCAGAACCGTCCGGACCTGGTGCTGCTCGATATCTGGATGCCGGATACCGACGGCATCACGCTGCTCAAGGAATGGGCGAGTACCGGCCAGTTGACGATGCCGGTGGTGATGATGTCCGGCCACGGCACCATCGACACCGCGGTCGAGGCTACCCGTATCGGTGCCTATGACTTCCTCGAAAAACCCATCGCACTGCAGAAACTGCTGACCACCGTCGGCAAGGCGATCACCCGCGGCGAACAGCGGCCACAGGCGGCGGCGCTGGGCATGCTTGGTCGCACACCTGTGGTTCAGGAGCTGAAACAGCGTTTGGAGCGCATTGCGGCGAGCCGTTCCGCGGTACTGATCCAGGGTGCGCCCGGCTGCGCCTTCGAGGCCTGTGCACGCATCCTGCACACGCCCAGCATGCCGTGGACCGTGGTTGATCTCGGCGCGCAGACAGTGGAAGCGCCGCTGGATCTGCTGCAGGCGACGCGAGGCGGCACGCTGCTGGTGCGCGACGTCGCCGAGTTCAGCAAGCTCGAACAGCGCGGCCTGTTTGTCCTGCTGTCCCAGGCTGAGCGCTACAACGTCCGCGTGGTGTGCTGCGCGACGCTGCCGCTGGCCGAGCAGGTGGCGGCCGGTGCATTCGACGACCGTGTCTACCAGATCCTCGGCGCGACGACGATCCAGCTGCCGCGCCTGCGCGATCAGCGCGACGACATTCCCGAACTGGCTGCCGCGCTGCTCTCCGACATGGTTGAGCAAAAGCAGGTGCCATCACGGCATTTCAGCACCGCCGCGCTCAATGCGCTGCGCAATTACGAGTGGCCGGGCAACCTGTCGGAACTGCGCAGCGTCGTGCAGACGCTGGCCAATACCGCCGCCGGAGAACAGATTTCGCTGGAGGAAACCCAGCGCACCGTGCCGCAGACGCCGACACCCGGCGCCGAGGCGGTACTCCAGCTCGACGCGCCGCTTCGTGACGCCCGCGACGCCTTCGAACGCATTTATTTTGAGTATCACCTGTCCCGGGAGGGCGGCAATATCAGCCGTGTGGCGGACGTCGTGGGCCTCGAGCGCACGCATTTGTATCGCAAGCTCAAGCACTTGGGCATCAAGACCTCGCGCAAGAACGACGACTAGGAAATGTGCGGCCAGTTCGGCCGCACCGCGTCTGCCGGCCTCGCGCGGCCATGGGGTCAGCCGTTATAATCAGGGCTTTTCCGCCCCGCCATTCCACACCAGGATTGCAAGCCATGAGTTCCCGACCCGAGTTGGCGAACGCGCTGCGCGCGTTGGCTATGGACGCTGTGCAGCAGGCCAACTCCGGCCACCCCGGCATGCCGATGGGCATGGCGGAAATCGCCGAAGCCCTGTGGCACCGTCACCTGCGCCACAACCCTGCCAATCCGCAATGGGCCAACCGCGATCGCTTTGTGCTGTCGAATGGCCACGGTTCGATGCTGCTCTATGCGCTATTGCACCTGACCGGCTACGACCTGCCGATGGAAGAGCTGAAAAACTTCCGCCAACTGCACTCGAAAACCGCCGGCCATCCGGAACACGGTCTCGCGCCGGGTGTGGAAACCACTACCGGCCCGCTGGGCCAGGGTATCGCCAACGCCGTGGGCATGGCCATCGCCGAGCGCGTGCTTGCCGACAGTTTCAACCGCGACGGCCACAACATCGTTGACCACCGCACCTATGTTTTCCTCGGCGACGGCTGCCTGATGGAAGGCATTTCGCATGAAGTCTGCGCGCTGGCCGGCACGCTTAAGCTGAGCAAGCTGATTGCCTTGTACGACGATAACGGGATCTCCATTGATTCCGAAAAAGGAAATATAAAACAATGGTTTACCGATAACACCCCGCAGCGCTTCGCGGCTTATGGCTGGAATGTGATCTATGGTGTGGACGGCCATGATGCCGATGCCGTCGATGAAGCGATTAGCAACGCGCAACGCGAAACCTCGCGGCCGACGCTGATCTGCTGCAAGACCATGATCGGCAAAGGTTCGCCGAAAAAACAAAACACCGGCAGCGTGCACGGCGCGCCGCTGGGCGCCGAAGAAATCGCCGCTACACGCGAAGCCATCGGCTGGCCGCATGCGCCCTTCGAACTTCCCGAAGACATCCGCTCCGAGTGGAATGCGCGCGAACGCGGCAACACACAGGAAACCGAGTGGAACCAGGGCTTTGCCGCCTACGCGGCTGCGCATCCGGATCTCGCCGCGGAATTCAAGCGCCGTATGGCCGGCGTCCTGCCCGCAGGCTGGCCGGCGCACCGCGATGCGTTCATGGCGCAGACCGTGCAAAAGGCGGAAACCATCGCCACGCGCAAAGCCTCGCAAAATGCGATTGAAGGGTTTGCGCCGGCGCTGCCGGAACTGATCGGCGGCTCTGCCGACCTCGCCGGCTCCAACCTGACGCTGTGGTCGGGTTCGAAAGGCGTCAGCGCCAGCAGCGGCGGCAACTAT
>Ga0209358_10001412_pt1 | contig 19131 bp, 33 predicted proteins | sample LauGreFa1BDMLBSN_2_FD_187574 | JGI IMG/M metagenome (GOLD analysis project Ga0209358, IMG submission 187574) | Freshwater lake microbial communities from Lake Michigan, USA - Fa13.BD.MLB.SN (SPAdes) (version 2) | ecosystem: Environmental > Aquatic > Freshwater > Lake | place: Lake Michigan, USA... | reverse complement strand
AACCAAAACAACCAATATGAGCAAAACCAAAAATGTGGGTGTCATAGGCGATACCCATTTTCCTTTCTGCCATCCTAAGTACCTCGACTTTTGTTATGAGGTATTCAACAAGTTTCAATGTACCGAAATAGTCCACATAGGAGATGAAGTGGACAATCATGCGATTAGCTTCCATGAGCATAACCCTAATGGGGAGTCTGCTTCTAAGGAGGCTATTATGGCTATGCAACAATTAAACATTTGGTACAAGCGTTTCCCTAATGTAAAAGTCTGTATAGGTAACCATAGTGCCCTACACAAAAGAAAGGCATTAGCGAACGGATTACCAGAGAGATTTATAAAGTCCTATGAAGATGCTTGGGAAGCTCCTAGAGGCTGGAAATGGGCCTTAGAATGGGAAATAGATGGTGTTCTATATACCCATGGCACAGGATCATCAGGACAAGCAGGTGCAATTAACAGAGCAAGAGATGCTAGACAATCAACTGTAATAGGTCATATTCACTCCTTTGGGGGAGTTTTGTACTCCTCAAGTGATAAGGATATGATATTCGGTATGAATGTAGGTTGTGGCATAGATATTAATGCCTACGCAATGGAGTATTCACGACCTTTCCCCAAACGACCAACATTAGGTTGTGGAGTTGTTTTAGATGGCGGTAGAATTGCTATATTTGTACCCATGCCATTAGGAAGCAAGATAGTAAGGCTTCCAAGCAAAAAGTAGGTTAAATCCGTTATAACATAAGTGTATATTTCATTGATAATCAATGATGTGTGCACTTTTTATTTCTATAATAATTAAAGCGTAAATTTGTATGAAGACTAAAGCAGAACTAGAGATTGAAGAGTTGATGAAAAAAAGAGATGATTTAGAAGTAAGATTGAATTTAATAGTTCAAAAGCTTAGGTTAACAATAATAAAACATAGCATATTAAATGTTACTTCAAATAACGCAATTAACGGAAGATGATAGCTACGAGTATGGTGATGGCACAGAGCCATCCGATGCTTGGATAAATATTCATTTAGTTGAATCCGTTACAGATGATGAAGAGGATAAAGATAAGTGCTATGTGTATATGCAATCACAGGACTACTTCTACATAGATGAGAGCTCAGACTCTTTTATTAAGAGATATCAAGAGGCTTTATACGGAACGGTGTTAACTAGATTCTACGATAAAACAAATAGGCAAACATAAGAAGCTCTCTCATAGTTGGTGGTGTTTTGGTTTCCCCTCAGGTAAAATCTGGGGGGTTTTTAATAAAAAAGCTCCATCGTAGAAACGACAGAGCTTACCTTTATTTCAAAAAAACACACAAAACTATTTTTGTTTATACTCCTTTATAGCGTAAGTAATTAAACCTACTAAAGTAAGTACATATAATGATCTACTAAACCAATTCCAAGCAAGAGGATTAAACTCATTCACAATAAATGCAAATGGTAGATAAACTCCTACGAGCAAAATTAGTAAATTAACCACCACATCTTTGTAATTTGTTTTCATAATCATTAATTAAAATGGTAAATTCTTAGCTGGTTGGCCATCTTTAACCCAAGTGTCAAGCTCGATATAGAAACCTGCTTCACCTGGTGTAGAGCCTTTCTTTTCTTTAATAAGGATATTAGCCCAACCATTATTAGTTGCTGCAAAATCATTCATCTTCTTTAAGTCATCTGGGCCGAATGATACTTTCTTAAACTCCCCAAATGCCGTTTTCATTGTTTGTGACCTTCCTAGGAAAATCTTTTCTTTACCTGCTGCCATGTTATATATTTTGGTTATTAAATACTACTGTTATTTTTTGGTTCTGCCTTTGCGTTGTGTAAGATTACTTTAAGCTGAGGTCTATGCTTTGTATCTATTGCAAAATCTACTAACACCTGATGCAAAAAATCATAGGTTTCTTGTGTAAACTCATCCTTAGCTTTCTTAACTGTCTTAGGTGCTTTTTCTATCTTGTTTTCTAATTCTACTTTTTCCATTTTACTTTGTTTTAACGACCTTGACCTATGTAAGCCTTTGGCCTAGGACTATGTTTATTAAATGATTTCTTTGCTCTACCTCGTTTCCTTGAGCCGAAGCTCACTTTTGATGAACTCCCAGTCTTGACTTTCGCCATCTTGATTATATATTTTAACTATTATTGATTCATCTCTAATCTGCTGACATAACATTGCAGTTCCTCCTGCCATAGCTAACTGCTCTAAAAAAACCATTTGATCCGAAGAGAGTCTGTCACCAATAGCTTTAATCTCGCAGCAAACAAAGTGACCATACTTCTTACTATAACCTATGATGTCAGGAACTCCTTTCCTTCCTATGAATGCTCTACCTCTAACTGCAAGGTTATTATTCCTCCATACTTCATTGCCATTATCCTTTAGATAATCCATCATCATCTTCGTTAAATCACTTGCAGATATGTAGGCCATGTACCAAAATTACAATATATTATTAATATATTGTTAGTACCACCTGATAAGTTCTTCTGTTGGCATCTTAACATACTTGATTTTATCCTTAACTTTTATCTCACCTATTCGCCAGTATCTCCTTGCTTTAACCCTTAAGAACTCTGCTCTTATAAAAACTATTCTATCTCGTAAGTCTAGGTTAAACGCAAAGAACTCTGCTCTTGTGTCACTTATGCCACTAGGTACACCATTATTTTCGTACTCAAGTAGGAAATACTTTTTCTTTAGTGCTTCGGTTTGATGAATAACAATAACCTTAGTGCTCTTAGCAAATAGTTTAATAGCCTGGTAAGTTCCATCTTTAGCCTTGGCTTCTTCTATCTCAAACTTTCTCCTGTTTCTATATCCCTTGGCCATGCTTTAATTGTTATTGATTCTCTAATCTCAAAGTAATCTGTACCTTCTAAATCAGATAATAAAAGGATTTTTAGTACTTGCATCTCTGCATAATCTAGTGTCATCTTTTGTTCACCAATCTTAATCACAAATCCATCTTCAATATCTTTAATAGAACCTGCTTTTTGTCCTTGCAAATGCTCAGTCCATTCGCTATTGTGAGAGTATAGGCATATTGTTTTGCCATCCTCGTATTTAAGGTCATAGTCATACTCCATCCCTTCACCCATGTTGTTTTCTACATACACTTGTTTCATATTATTTGTTTTTAGGATTTATTTTATTACTTAATATTAAAGATTTCATTTTGTTTTTTGCTTCTAATTTATCAAAACCTATAAATGTTTGAAAGTAATTTTTGCCTTCATGTTCTGCAAAAACCTCAAATTGTGGCAATGTAAAAGAATACCCAAATAATTCTTCTGATACCCAATCCTCTATTTTCTTTATAGTAATTTTTATTTTGTTATTCATAGTCCTCAAATTTCATTGTTTCAGGTAAAAATCTTAATGCGATGTTCTTTGTTGATCCGTGGCGATTCTTCTCAACCTTACAAACTACTAAATCACTTGGCGAATACTCTTTACCACCAATCTCGATAGCTTCTGTCATCTCGTAGTAATGTGGTCGCATAAGCATAATAACTGCATCAGCATCTTGTTCAATAGAACCTGATTCCCTTAAATCAGATAACTGAGGCATCTTATCTCCTCGTTCTTCTACTCTACGAGATAATTGAGATAGGGCGATAATAGGTACTTCCAACTCTTTAGCGAGGGCTTTTAGGCTTCTACTAATGTAGCTAACCTCTTGTTCCCTGTTTTGGTTTGATTTGCCTGTACCACTCATAAGTTGGAGGTAGTCAATAAAGATTACCTTGATTCCATACTTTTGCTTTAAGATGGTGGCTTTTGCTCGGAGTTGGGTTACACTTATACCGCCCATATCTTCAATATGTATGGGGGAAGTTAATAACAAGTCATCTGTCTTTAGTAAAACCTTTCTTTGTGTAGCGTCCAAAGTATTCATTCTAAGCCATTTTAAGGGCAGTTGTGAGCCGATTGACTCTAACCTTTCAACTAACTGTTCGGAGCTCATTTCGAGGCTAAAAACGGCCACAGGAACGCTATCTAAACAAGCTAGTTGGTAGATACTAGAAAGCATAAAGGCAGTCTTACCCATCCCTGGTCTTGCAGCTACGATTACTAGGTCAGGCTTTACCCATCCGCATAGGGTATTGTTTAGCTCGTTAAAACCTGTGTTAAATCCTAGTAAGCTACCCTTTTGTGCCATGTCACGAGTGTAGTTAATTGACATGATAATATCTTCCATCATCTTCTCGTATATATTACCAAACTCTTGTAGCTGAATGAGTTTTTTGGATACCTCAGCCATAAAGTCTATCGTATCTTCCTCGCCATTGGTCGCCCCAACCACAAGCTCTCCACCCAGCACCACCAACATTCTACGCTTATAAAGTTCTATTATTAACTCTATATGGGCTTCTAAGTGAGCAGTTGATACCACATCTTTAGTTAACTCAGAAAGGTAGTAGGCATTTACTTGATCCGTTTGTTTAGCATCTACGATTCGTTGGTAGAGTGTAGTAATATCTATTGGGATATTCTTATCGTACATCTCTCTAATCGTTCTAAATACAAGCTTATGCTTATAGTCGTAGAATATATCCTCTTTTAAGTAGTTGATTACTAATGACAAAGATTTTTTGTCGATTAATAACGAGCCTAGGATATTGCGTTCAATCTCTGTGTTTTTAGGTAGGTCTATTACTTGCATTATTTAACTCTGATTTTTACTTGTTGTGAAATTTTGTTTTCATCCTTAAACCAAACTCCAATCATCTTTTGTTTCCAGTTCTTTACAGGCTTACCTTGAGTATCTTGCCAATCTGCGGTACTATAAAAATTGTAAGCTCTTCTAGCTACATCATCCTTATATCCATTCTCTTTAAAATACAAAATAACTTCCTCTAAAGCAGGTGCTATAAACTTCTTCTTTGTATAAGATATATTATCTAATACAGGATTGTTTCTTTGTATAGGGGTAGTTTTCCCGATGTCGGATAAAACCGAGGTCGGCTTTTCTTGAGGTCGGTTAGCTAAAGCAGGAATTGCATATACAATATGATTCCATCCCTTAAAATGCCCTTTTTCGTTAACTACTTTATATGATAAAATATAACCTGCTTTTTGTAATCCCTTAAAAGCTAAATCAACTTTATTTTTTTTATCCCCTAATAACTCATGTAGGTTATCCTTATAAACCACCCAATCCTTAGGTAAGCTTAAAAGAAAAGCCATTAATCCTTTTTGCTCTAGTGATAAATCCTTTGATTGACAAATGTCATTTGGGAGTTTAGCGTAGTTATCTTCTACTTCTTGTTTTTCAATCCTTCCAGTATTCATAAAATAAAAAAGCCCCATCAAATTCCCCCCAGTCGGATTGGGGGTTCATATCAAGGGCAATAAGTTCTTAATGAGTATCCGACACTCATGACAAATATACTAAACTTCCTTAGATATCCTAAAAACTACTCTCCTGTTATCCACTATAAAACGCTTACGAGCAACAGGGTTAAGCGATTCACGAATCACTTGTGATGCTATCTTAGTCTTACGACTAGCTGCCGCTGCCGACTTAAATAGCACCTCTTCCATAGTGTCAGTATAAACCATTCTAATTGGTATTGAGTTCTCTAATCCTTTAATCTCATTCGGCATCTGGTTTCGGTTTAAAGTGGTTTTTTAGGCCTTTAATAAATGATTGGTTTGTTTCATGGAACTCCCTTTTAGAAAAATAATTCTCATCTACCTTACCGCCATCCATTTCGTTGGGGTAAACGAGTATGTCATCATCGTAAAAGTTACGCACTCTTCCTGTATCGTAACACACCACTTTCCATATGGTGTTAGTATCAGTTCCGTAATCAATCCATGCGATTGCTTTTCCATAGCCTAGTGGGGTTAAAACATCTATTGTTTGTTCTAATTGTAGTATCAAAATAATCGTTTTATTGCTTTGATTTTAAAATAAGTTTCACAGAATATTAATAGCAGCACCGCTATTGGTACTGCTATAAAGAAAAATTTAATGATTGCTAATACTTTCATATTACTTCTTTAATGATATTTTAAAAGTAGTTGTACTGAACTTAGGGGCAGGATATATCATCTCGCCAGTTTCAGGATCAACCAATGGCTCTTTGATAGTCTTAAGCAATGACTCTCTTTCCTTTTGCTTAAACTTAATAGCTTCTAACTCTTGGTTGTACTTAAGCCATGTATGGTCACCATCATAGGCATACTTAACTCCTGATTCTATTCTGCTAATCTCAGCATCAAGCACGATTGCTTTGCCTTGAGGATGCAGGTCTAACTGACTAATAACATCTTCTTTTAACTCAGACCTGATTCCTTCTAGCAACTGAACTAATGCTTCTGCTTTAACAAGCATCTCAAGGGGGTTCTCGCCTGTTTCTCTAAAATGTGATACAACTACTTGTTTTAGGAGTTCTATGCTAAATTTGGATGGTGTGATTGAATTTAATTCAATGCTTGGTAGTAAATTACTCATATTATTTCTTTTTTGTTGTTAACGATTCTTTTTTAGACTTCATCAATTTCATTAATTGCTCATCTTTTTCTATGTATTCCTTATTAGAAAAGAATATATCAGTCAAGTCCTTCATCCTAGCAGCCGCTTGTATATCTTTAATGATACCATCACGATCTACTTCTGTAGCAATCTCCTCTGCTACTACCTCAACTACTTTAGGTTTTTTGGTAGGGGTTTCATCCTTGGGTGCGAAGTCCATCTCTTCAGCAGGTGTCGCTTCGAATCCAGCAGCCTTCATTAACCAAGCAAGTAAGTTCCTATAAGCCTTGCCAATCGCCCTTGTTTGGGCCATGGATAAGATTGCATACTCATCAAAAAAACGCTTTGTCTTTTCCTTGTTAGAACATAAAGCAATTCCTGTAGCTACCAACTGACCGCTTGTAATGTTACGAACCTCACAGGTAGCCATGTACTTAATCTCATCATCTTTAGATAAATCGGTAGTAAGCGTTATAATAGGCATTAGTCCTAGTGAAGCACCTGCGAATTGCCAACCTTCTACATTCACGAATTGTTTACCTTGAATGTTAGATGACAAGCCTTTTTCTTTTATCAACTGCGATAATTCAGTAGATAGTTTCAGCATCGAATCTTTGTTGATTAATTCATACGAAGGATTAGTTAATTGCATTTCCATTAGATAGGGTTTTTTGGTTGATTAAATTTTGTGTAAAGAACAATGCCTCACGAACTGGGTAAGTATCCCATAGCTCTACTAAAGCTTTCATAAGGATTAAATTGTTCTGCGAATAGTTAATGTTGTGGATAATTTTAGCAATAAACAATCTTTGTTCTTGCTCATCCCATTTTGAAAAATCACTCATAGTTTTTGGTGTTTTGATTTATAAAATATTGATAAGGTTTTCTATGTCAGTACTAATTAGCTCATCTACATCGGATTGATCCTGTATAGATGCTATGCCGTGCATGACAGTACTATGGTCACGGCCAAACAAATCGCCAATAGATTTAAGCTTTAACTTAAGTCTAGTTCTTATTAGAAACATAGACATATGTCTAGCCGTTACAATCGTTCTGTATCTTTTTTTACCTCTAATCTCTTCATTAGTGATATTGTAATAAGTACAGACCTTGGCTATAATCTCATTAGCAACTGCCTCTCTTTGCCTTGGGTTGAGCTTTGTCTTACGAATAGAAGGTATAGCCCAGTAGTCCATTTTATTCTTGATGTTCATAGATAGAGTTTTTAAGTTGTTCAATCTTTTTTGCGTAGAAAGCTTCTACAACTTCTATCATCTCCTCATCAGCCGCAGCTAAACGAGTTTTTATTAGGTATGGTGAATATCCTGTTACCTCACAAATCTTTTTTATATCGCCATACTTTAGTAAGGCACGATAATCTCTAATCAGCATTTTTTAGTTTTTTATATAGTTTATAATGTCTATCGATTGAACGCATTGCTCCTTCAATAGATGTGAAATAATCTCCTCTCCAGTAGTAGAACTTATCTAGGGGTTTTTTGCTATCCCAATGAATAAACATACCACGATAGAGGTAATCCTTTTTAATCCTTTGGGCATCGATTGTGACCATAAAATAGTCACGAAGCCCTTTTTGTTTTAGATGTGATGGGGTTGGGTGCACGATTGCAGGTTTTTATTGGGTGATTGAATAGCGTGTTTCAAGTACTTGCACAATAGGTTCAGTCTTTACTCCACTAGATATGTTTATGAATCTGTCATAAGCTTTCTCCTTGCTATGACTTAAGCTATTTTCCATAAATAACTCATCTTTTCTAGTGTAGTAGATTACTGATTGCGTTACTACATTTGTTTCTGTTACGAACTCGAATTTTGCCATGTGTTTAAGGTTTTTTGGTTGTTAAAAATATCCCTACTCCCATTGGGATAACCCACTAACGATTATAATTTGTTTAATTAGTAGGGATAGTACTTTAAGTGTTAGGGTAAATCTTATTAAGTTTTTTGTGTCGTTCAAAGTAGGATTGTGCCCCACGAGATTTTTGCTGACTCATAATGTTCTCGTGATACACAGGATCAAGAAAGGTTTTTGCCTCGTAGTTGTAGTACACTTGGTCACCACGACTGAAGTTTTTGCCAGTAAGACTGCATCTGCAATCATACTTGGCGGTGATTAATTCGAAATTCATAGATGGGTTTTTTGGTGTTTATATTTATATACAAATTCTTACTTCGCTTACTATTTCTCCAGTAGTTAAACTAACTCCTTGAATAGAATCGACATAAAAATCATATAAGTCTTCGTTTCTATGTCCTTCATGAATCTCTACAACAACTATGTCATTGTCATTAAATTCTTTAATAGCTTGTTTAAGTTCTGCAATAGTGCAGTAGGTTTTTTTGTTGCTCATAATAAAGGTTTTTTGTTTGTTTGGTAAAATTAAGGAGTTTTTGTTATTGTTAAGGATTTTTAGCAGGTTTTTTGTTAATGAATTGTTAAAAGTTTTTGGCTAATCTAAACAGATTTTTGTCCGCATGGGATTTTTAGCAGGTTTTTGTTAGCGTAAGCGGACTGTTGCCATGGATTTTTGGGGAGTTTTTGCATAGGGTTTTTGGCAGGTTTTTGGTGGATACCTAAAACTACCTACTACGAAAGTTTTAGTAGTTTCATATGCAATGGTTGCATAGACAACTAATGTTGCAACTTTGATATAATCAAATAATGCACCTTTGCAATATGGGTATATTACATTCATATTAAAATCAATTTGTAGGCTATTTTAAGCCTCATTTTTGCCCTATCTTTTTATGGCAATATCTTTGCCTATCTGGATCCTTTTTTACCGCCTTAATTCGCCTTAAAATAAGTTTTCTATATTGGTGTGCAATATGGCATAAAAAAAGCGGGATATTGAGTCCCGCTTCACACATATAAACGACACACACATACTATACTTTTTCCATCCACTTTTGACATGATTCGCACACATCACAATTAAAGTCACGCGAATACACCATCGTTTTCGCTTCGACTAATTCGTCACATGCTTTACACTTCGCCCATTCGTTACTGACTTTTGTTGCACTGGTGTAGTGGTCGTCCCATCCATCCCATTCATTATAAGTATTATAATACTTTGACACATAAGAAAATGAATTTTCTTTTTTAGGTGTGTATGCACATTCGTACACACTTGTCATGTCATTCATGATATGGCGACACATACAAAGACAATTTTCCACATCTTCAAAGTTCACGACTTCATCGTCGCAATGTGGATTGTAATAACCGCATGACATATTTGCAACCGACACGCCTACGCCTAATTGATTAAGCGCATAAACATCTGTCAACATCCCACTTGCAAATTTATACCCATATGCGCCTATAATCTTTGCCACCTCTTTTTTGAATCGCTTGGATTGTAATTGTGCGCCATATATTTCATTCACGAAATCATTATTACCTTTTCTGTCACATTGCAATATAAATCGCACATCCTTAAAAAAATTCATGTCGGCATCGTAACTACCATCACATCCTACCTCTTCGTCCCTGAAAAATGCTACTTTGATATTGTCCATGTCGCGCAATAATTCTAAGCATATATATATGCCGACCTTATCGTCGCCACCACATCCACTCGGTGAATTAATGCGCTTATTGAATCCCATCGCGACATTGTCGTCATGTAATATGGTATAGTCTTCATCTGGTATAATCTTATGAACTGAATCAGTATGCGACACGATACATGGATAATCACGCGCATCGCCTTTAATCACATAGATATTACCTTTGTCCATTACTGGTGTCAATCCCATATCATGTAATTCATTAATTATATATTCATTCATTCGCGTCGTGTCGTATGACTCACTTTGTACGCGCAATGTGTTAAGCAATCTTTGTCGCATTGTTTTTTATATTTATAGTGTTTAAAATTAGTTTATAGTGTTCGATATTTTCTTTATATATCATGCCACCATCAACTTTTATCATGTCTTCATTAAGATAATATTCGCCATCGATTATACACATTGTCGCATCGTCTTCGTGTGCGTATTCGCCATCGTGTAAAGTGACAGAATCGTCTTCGTGAATCATGTCGCCATTATAATCACTTACGCAATTATCAATAAGATGCCATTCATTGCGTGAATCGACATGGCATATATCTTCATCACTTCGTAGATAATCTTCACCATCCACTTCGACGCAATCGCGCGACAATACCCATCCACCATGTGCAATGTCGACCAAGTCGTCAACACTTACATAGCCATTAATACTTTGCCCATTAGGACGCGTATAATCGACATATCGCGCATCGTCTTCATCTATGTCGCATTGGTTATAAACATCGAACACATTGCGATTGCAATCTTCATAGCCACCATCAGTACTTTTAAGTATTCGATATTCATTGGTATTATATTCAGTGCGCAACTGGTTATCCTCTAATATCGACAAAGTGTCCATGTATGGGTATTCGTTATATTCATATTTTTTAAGTATTACACATGGCAAATAAATATGGCTATCTGTTAAGTGTCTGTCAAAGTCGCTATGGTGACATGATTGTCGTGACTTGTAAAAATAGTTATTATCATTTGCCCATTGTATGAATGAATTAGTAAGTGATTCATGCGCGTATATGGTGTCCATTGCTTTTTTGCCATCGTGCATTGTCCATAATATTGCGCGTCCTAATACTTTGCCATTGCAATCATTCGCGACTAGCATCGACACTACTTCGACATTGTCGACATATATGTCTAAATAACTTTGACACTCTTCATGTCGCATACATGAATTAAATAAATTCGTATCAGTGCCTAATATTTTAGAATAATTGTCAACTAAATAAGCATCATAAATCTTGCGACCATTAATGACTTCAAATGTTATTTTTTTCCCTTCGCCATCTTCGTCGCCTAATACTGATATATATGACTTTACTAAATTGCTGAATTTCTCTAATTCGATTGCGTTAATATCTTCGTTTGCGATTGCTAATTCAGTTAGTAAATTTTTCGCCATCTTACCTACCTTCATATCTTGGCGACCATTACGAGCCCATTTTCCATTGTCATTCAAAGTATGTTCGCGACCATTAGGTAGGTAGCTACAAAGTTCACCTCGCATAGTGATATAATTGGCAAAGGTCGTGTGTGTAAGATTGTCGCGTAATAACGCATTCGCGACTTTACTATCATGGCGCATAGATAATAACATCGTACGCATGGATGAAGAGAATGTCAAAGGTATTCGTAATGTATTGGTATCGTCGTCCCATTGCTCGGTTATACGCAACCAATAGTCGCTTCTTTGTGGCGTGTTATCCCATATAAATCCTCTATCAATCGCGTTATACATCGAAGATACTTCGACATTAAAAATGTCAACATGATTGCAGTTGATTGCATTTTCGAACGCTTGTGACTTCAATGGTTCTGGTAATAATGAATACCATTCAATAATTGTTTTCATGTGTGTGTGTGTTTGAATTAAATTAAATTAAAAGTTATCAGCGAACATCATTAATAATATGCAAAGGATTATAACTATAATCGATTGCGTGAATGTGAAATCTTTACTTTGTTTCATTTTCATTTGCAATTAAAAGGTGGATTAATAAGCGAATAATTGTACCTACAAAAAAGGTAAAAATGCCTAATTGCAAGGCGAATAAGATATATAAATTTTCCATAATATGTGTGCCAATGGTTTTATTTGGCATCGTAATATTACGACATTAATCAATACAAAGTGAAATAATCGTAAAAAATATTAAAAGTAGTTATACATCTTATTAGTATAGGATATAGTATTGAATACACTTATACAATGTATAATGTATGATATAATGTATAATATAGGATATAATATATAATATATGATATATTATCTACTATATGGATATATTCATACATAGATTGAATTAAAGTATTTCAGGTAGATTGTTAGCTAGGCCATGAAAGTGCCTAAACAATCAATAGATTAAAAATGTATATTTTTGGCATAATAGGGTAGGGGAGTAAGGGTAAAATAGGGCAAAACAAGGTAGGGCAAAGCATGACACAAAGTCTATTTAACATAATATAGATTATGTGATAATGGAGGGATACCCCCTACCTTGTTTATTCGTGTAGGAATTTAGGTGCGTGCCCTGTGCCCTCCAATATTCTGATATCAACCATTGTTTTAACATTTTTTGATATTTGATTTTTTTTATTTTCCATATAACCCATTATAATTTATTATAATATGAATATACCGAAAAGAGAACTAGACAAACGCTACAAGAAGGGAGTTGATACAGGAGCAATGAGCTTCCATAATGTTGAACTACCCTTAATGGACTATACGGCCTTAAATAGACCTGTAAGTGTAACACCTAACCCTGATAAGCAAAATAGGAGAAATGTCAGCGATGAGGCTAAAAAGAGGTATAAAAGGGATATGAAGCTTAAGAGCAGAAAAGCCAAACTAAAAAACCAATAATATGAAAGACACAGTAGCCAAGAGAACTTACAGATGTAAATGCGGAGTATCTACAGAGGATTATGTTTGGGATAGTTCCATAAGGGAACATACCATCAAGTGTACTAAGTGCGAAAGTGTGCTTAGCTTTGACCATATCAAGGTAGAGAAGGTAGTACATATCACATCTATCCGAACACCAACTAAAAACAGATAATTATGAATGCAGAGTTCAGATTACGCAGTAATATGCTAAAACCAATACAATTATGAATGCAGAGTTCAAGGATATTAGCAAAGAAGCTTTTATCATAGCTTACAAGGAGAATTTTGGCAATATCACCATTGCTTGTGAATCAGCAGGGGTTGGTAGAGGTCAATACAAGTCCTGGTGTGATAAAGATCCTGAGTTTAGACAAAGACTAGCTGAAATAGAGCCTGAGGAGATTATGCTTGACTTCGGTGAGCATAAACTGATGGAAAGGATTGCTAAAGGTGATACCTTGGCTACAATGTTCCTGTTAAAAACCAAAGGTAAGCGTAGAGGTTATATCGAAAGGCAAGAGGTTGCTCATGAAGGAGATGTCGTTAAGCAGATTACTGTTAATGTCCTAAAGGCTAACCATGTAGAGGAGCTACCGAATAGTACGCAGCAGTTAGATGGTGATGAGAATACTCAACTTGAGGATAGCGGATTTGTGGTTCCAGCTACCGAAGCTGCTAATATTCAAGATATCCCACTTTATGAGTTTGATAAAGAGGTAGAATTACCGAATGAGATGGATATTTACGAAGAATAACGATTAAAGGCCATTTTAAGCGTAGCGGAAAGTGGTGTATATGCTTAAATCTATTTATTGCCACTTTTAAGGCGATTCTAGGGCATATTTGCCTTTGAGTAGTACTATCTATCCAAAAATGGGTAGAGTGTCTTAAAACGCTTCTAAATGCCCTTTAATTAGATTGCATGAATTTTTCCGAATTATTCATGCAGATTTGCCAAAGTCGGTAGTAATACTACCCTATTATCAAAAAATGTAAACTCTGCAAGTTTTGATAGTGTCCGCTTAAATCGGACAAACGACCGAACTGTTACATAAAATGCAACTATTACTCAATCGACTGAGTAAAATTACTCAAAGTAAAATAGTAAAGCTATTATTTTACTTTATCAATCAAAAAGTAAATATAAAACTTGACAAATGAGCCGTAAATGAGCGATAAACGGCTCAAATATGATTCATAAGTGGTCATTAATGACTCATATTGCCATCATATGTGTCATAAAACGGACTTTATGGTGGGTGTACCCTTTTATAAAACGAAAAGTATTAGCTTTGACTTGAGCAAACCAAAATTTTTAATTTATTTCTATGGAAGTAACCACCAATGTTGTCTTTGAGGTACTAAACAACTCGAAGAAGAGAATCTCTGTTATGCAAGGAGGTACGAGGTCAGGAAAGACTTACAATGTGCTTACCTGGTTTATAGTTAAGCTTTTGCAAGAAAGAGGTAAAACCCTAACAATTTGCCGTTCATCCCTACCAAGTATCAAAGGTTCGGTCATGAGAGATTTTATTGAGATACTATCGAAGTATAAACTCTACTCGGAGGAGAAGCACAACAAATCAGAGAACTTATACTTCCTTAATGGCAATACGGTAGAATTTGTATCTACAGACCAACCTCAGAAGATTAGAGGTCGTAAAAGGCACTATCTGTTTATTAACGAGGCAAATGAGGTTAACTACGAATCTTGGATGCAGTTAGCCCTAAGAACTACGGATAAAATCGTACTTGATTATAATCCTTCCGATTATTACTCTTGGATTTACGATAAGGTCATTCCTAGAGAAGATACCGACTTTACCATCACGACTTATAAGGATAATCCGTTTTTAGATAAAACCATTATTGCCGAGATTGAAAGATTAAAGGATGCTGACCACGAATACTGGAGAGTTTATGGATTAGGGGAAAGGGCAATTAGTGAAGCAACGATTTATAGCCATTGGAGAAGGAGAAGAAACTTCCCAGAGGGTGGAGATGTTTTCTACGGCCTTGACTTTGGTTATAACAACCAGACTGCCCTTGTAAGGTGTAAGAACTTCGATGGTGACATTTATGTCGAGCAACTGATATATGATACTAAGATGTCAACCTCACTCCTAATAGACCGATTAAAGTCTATGGGGCTATCTCGTAGGGATGAGATATTCGCAGATGCTGCCGAACCAAAAACAATAGCTGAGGTAAACAAAGCAGGGTTTAATTTAAAATCAGCTACTAAAGATGTGTTCGCAGGAATTAATAAGGTTAAATCATTTCCATTGTTTATAAAATCAGAATCTTTAGATTTGTTAGATGAGATTAAAAACTATAAGTGGAAAACGGATCATGATGGCAACACAATGGATGAGCCTGTTAAGTTTCGTGACCACTTGATGGATGCCATGCGTTATGCTATCTACTCAAAATATGCGAAAGCAAAAAGAGGATGGGTGGTTTAGGTTAAAAATTTGTTACTTTTGTAAAAATATCATATAGTGAAGTTAACGGACATACTAAGTGCGGTTAATCCTTTTAAACAAAAGGCAGCCCCTAGAAAAAATACGAACCTTAATAACCCATTTGGTGATTTTGGTGGTTTAATAGGCGGTAGAACGCTTTACCCAAATTTAGACTATGCCAAGTTCGTACAAGACTACGATAACAATAGCGAAGTCTATTCTATCATAAAGCGTATCTCAAAAACAATCTCTACAGTTCCATTCTATGTTTATAAGGTTAAAAGCAAGAAAGACTTGAACACTTATAAATCTATGATGGCTAACGCATCAAGCGGAGCAGATATTGCTCGTGCGGAGTTAGTAAGGATTAAAGCAGTTGATGAGATTGCTGATAGTCCACTAAACAAATTATTAGAAAGACCGAATCCATACCAATCATTCTCTGAGTTCATCGAGAATATCATTGGTTATAAACTTATTACAGGTAATTCTTACATATGGGCTAATAGATTAGCTAGTGGTAAGGTTGCTGAACTTGTTACTCTCCCATCCCAATATGTCGCTATCATTAGCGACGGTACTATCAATGGGGTTGAAGGCTACTCTTTCACATTAGTTGGGTGGGATCAGTTGGATGCTAAAGATGTAATCCACTTAAAATACTTCAACCCCTACTTCAACACTAATGGACAACAACTATATGGACTATCGCCTTTACAAGCTGCTTACAGAACTGTTCAACGCAGTAACGATGCTAAGGATACCTCTGTAGGTATGTTGCAGAATCAAGGGCCTAAGGGTATCTTGTATGCAGATGAATCAAATGATTTCGGCCCTGAACAAGCTGGTAAGTTAAAAGAAGATTTCTACAATCAGTACGGAACTAAAACGCAAGGAGGCATTATTCAAAATGCTGGTAAGATTTTAATTGCAGGTGCTAAATTGGGTTGGGTTAATATGGGATTATCTCCTGTTGACCTTCAGTTGTTAGAATCAGAGAAGATTACACTTCGTGAGTTGTGTAATGTGTACGGAGTTAACTCTGCACTATTTAACGATCCTGATAATAAGACTTACAATAACATGAAAGAGGCTAAGAAGGAAATGCTTACTCAAGTAGTACTTCCTGAATTAGTTTTGATTCGTGATGCGTTCAATAGATTCTTTGAAGGTGAGATTGGACAAGGTTACTATATCGATTTTGATATTACTGTGTTCCCAGAGTTGCAAGAGGACATGAAAGAGTTATCTGCTATTCTTTCTCAATCATGGTGGATTACTCCTAACGAAAAAAGACAAGCAATGAGATACGATACTGTTCAAGATGATGTCATGAACGCTATCTACATACCTGCTGGTTACTTACCTATCGATGAGTTAACAATGTTGCAGAATCCAAGAGATGCTCAACAACAAGGAGATTATAATTTGCCTCCTGTAAAATAATATGGATGTCCAAGATATTACAACCTTCTCAGCAATTCAATTTGCAACAAACCATAGCGAGGAAGTCCATCACGGAGTTTAGGCCACAAATAGAAAAGGCCTTACAAAGTGATTTTAACAAAGCTGCGGAGTTGGTAAAAGAGATGGGTGTATTCCAACTAGCTAACTATAACAAGACATTTTTTAACCAAGATAAGATTAGCAATATTTTACGAACTTTGTACGAAGGTACTGGTGGTTATACTGCTATGAGGTATCAAAAGATATTTGACAAGTATAAGAAGGCAGAAGATTTTGACCTTGATCCGTTAAACATAATGGATGAGTGGTTAGCGTTTATGTTGTCGTACTGGGTTTCGATTAGTGGCCCAAAAATGTACGGAATACAAAACACAACCGATAACGAGATAGCCAAGATACTGAATAATGTTATTGCTTATGGAAGGGCTAATAACCTTTCTACAAACGAAACAAACGCAATGGCTATTCAGCTTCTTAGAGAAGGGAAGATAAATGTTTCAAGGAGTTTATTAATAGCAAGAACGGAATCTCATCAAGCTTTAAGCACAGGTGCGATTGGGGCAACACAAGGAATTAATATACCTTTGCTAAAACAATGGGTTCACGCTGAATATGTTGGTAGTCCAAGAACTTGGCATATCGCATTAGACAGACAAACGAATCCTGATGATGGTGGAGTAAGAATACCTGTGAATCAACCATTCCTAGTAAACACTCCAAACTACGGTGTAATTGAAATGCAATATGCACATGATGCAAGTGGTGGAGCAGCTAATAACTGCAACTGCCGATGCTGCACGGTGTATGTCGCTTAAACAAATAAATATGAGTAATTTTTATAACAAGAAGTCGATTGAAGGTTCTCCAATAGACATGGAGGATGGAAGTAGAGTTATTACTATGTACTACTCTGCTTTTGGTAATGTAGATTCCGATGGTGATATAATTACACCAGGAGCATTTACTAAAACACTAAAAGAAAATGGCCCACAAGCCAAAAATAGAATTTGGCATCTAATGAACCACTCTACAGACAAGCCTATTGCTAAGCCATATGAGATGATGGAAGATGCTTATGGTTTAAGAGCAAGTGTTAAGATACCTAATACTACTTTAGGTAATGACTTGTATGAGTTATATAAAGATGGTCATATCACAGAACATAGTATCGGATTTCAGACTATTAAGTCACAACAGAAATCAGGGTACAATGAAATCAATGAAATAAAATTGTTTGAGGGTAGTTCAGTATTGTGGGGTGCAAACGCAAATACACCAACAGTAGGAGTTAAAAGTCAGATTAAGTCAACTCTAGTTGATGAGATGGGTAAAACCATTAAGTCATTGAGAAATGGACACTTTACTGATGAAACATTCGAATTGTTAGAACTTAAACTCAAGCAATTACAACAATATCTATCTGAAATGGAAGATGAAGAGTCAATCTCTCCTGAGCCAACCGCTGAAGAAGCATTGCCAACTGAGGAAGAAGATCCGATGATTTCCGTAGAAATAGAAATAAACAAATATTTACAATCATTTAAAATTTTCAACTAATGGTAGAAGAAATTAAAAGTGCTTTCGAAGGCATTAAATCCGAAGTAAACGGAGCAATCGAAAGTGCGAAGGCTGATAATGCTAGTGCATTAGAAAGCGTAAAGGCTGAATTAGAAGCTACGAAAGCTTCAATTACAGTTGTTAAGGATGAAATCGAAAAATTGGAAGCAAAACAAAATCGTGTTAAAATGAATCAAACAGAAGTAAAAGGGTTTAATGCTACCCTTGCAGACGCTATCGAACAAAATGGTGATAGCTTAGCGAAATTAGCTCGTGGTGAACAAAAGCGTTCAAGCTTTATCTTGGATACAAAAGCAGTTGGTAATATGACAGAAGCAGTTAACTTGACAGGTGACATCACTCGTCAATATGCTAATCAAGTATATGCTTTACCTTCTCGTAAAGTGCATATGCGTAGTTTGTTACCAATCGGAACAATTAATCAAGGTTTATTTACTTTCCCTTATGAAAGTGGTGGAGAAGGTGATCCAGCAGCACAAACTCAAGGTTCTTCTAAAGCTCAAGTTGATTTTGATATTACAATGAAAGATGCAGCAGCTCAGTACATCGCTGGTTATGTTCGTATCTCTCGCCAAATGTTAGATGATATACCTGCTATGACTTCTTTCTTACAATCTCGTTTGTTAG
>Ga0209358_10001411_pt1 | contig 19132 bp, 13 predicted proteins | sample LauGreFa1BDMLBSN_2_FD_187574 | JGI IMG/M metagenome (GOLD analysis project Ga0209358, IMG submission 187574) | Freshwater lake microbial communities from Lake Michigan, USA - Fa13.BD.MLB.SN (SPAdes) (version 2) | ecosystem: Environmental > Aquatic > Freshwater > Lake | place: Lake Michigan, USA... | reverse complement strand
TGGATAAAATGGAAAGTTCTACCATTCTTAAAATATTAAAATAACTTGTGGGGCTTTGCCCAATTTATACTTATATTTGTTTATTAAAAATTTACAACATGGAAATACGAAACAATTGGACTTTACCCGAAGTTGAAGCATTATACGATTTACCTTTATTGGATTTAGTTTTTAAAGCTGCAACCGTTCATCGTGCATATCATAACCCAAATGAGGTTCAAGTATCTTCTTTAATCTCCATAAAAACAGGAGGTTGCTCGGAGGATTGTGGATATTGTCCGCAAGCTGCTCGTTACCATACAGATGTAAAAGCACATAAATTAATGCCTGTAGAACAAGTTTTAGAGCAAGCACAAAACGCTAAAAATGGTGGTGCTTCTAGGATGTGTTTGGGTGCTGCTTGGAGAGAAGTTCGCGACAATAGAGATTTCGATCAAGTATTAGAAATGGTAAAAGGTATCAACGAAATGGATATGGAGGTTTGTTGTACTTTGGGTATGTTAACCGAAGAACAAGCGCAAAGATTGGCTGATGCAGGTTTGTATGCGTATAATCATAATATTGATACTTCGGAAGAACATTATAGCGAAGTAATAACTACACGTACTTTTGATGATAGATTAAATACGCATAAAAATGTACGTAAAGCTGGAGTTACTTTATGTTCGGGTGGAATTATTGGTTTGGGCGAACAAAAAGAAGACCGAATGAAAATGTTGATTACTTTGGCTAATATGGAGGTTCAACCAGAATCGGTGCCTATTAATACTTTAGTTCCTGTTAAAGGAACACCAATGGAGGATTACGAAAAAGTTCCCGTTTGGGATTTGGTTCGTATGGTGGCAATTGCAAGAATTATGATGCCAAAATCAGCTGTAAGATTATCTGCTGGAAGATTGGATTTAACTGATGAAGGACAAGCTTTATGTTTTATGGCGGGTGCAAATTCCATTTTTGCCGGTGATAAATTGTTAACTACTCCAAATCCAGAGTTTGGAAGAGATGAAGAATTATTTAAAATTTTAAGAATTCAACCTAAAGCACCATATCAAGATGGCGAAAAAAGAATTCCAAACGAAAAATACAAGGACTCTAGCGCTAAAAAAGAAATGGAAGAAAAGGTAAAACAGTGGAAAGAAGAAATTAAAAATACAACTGTGTAAACTAAAGCGTGAGAAAAATTCTCACGCTTTTTTTAAATATAACAGATGGAAAATTGGTTGTTGCAATTACAAAAAAAACTCAAGGAAAGGGAAAAAGATAGTTCTTTACGCAGTTTAAAAATTAGTCCAATTGATTGGGTAGATTTTTCATCTAATGATTATTTAGGTTATGCACAAACATTTGGAGGTGTATCAGGGAGTGAAAAAATAGGCTCTGGAGGCTCAAGATTGTTAGCAGGAAATTATACTTTAATTGAAGAATTAGAGCGTTTTATTGCGCAATTTCATCAAGCGCCAAAAGCTTTGGTTTTTAATTCGGGTTATGTTGCCAATTTAGGTGTATTTTCTACTTTGCCTCAAAAAGGTGACACAATCTTTTACGATTCGTTTATTCATGCTTCTGTAAAAGAAGGATTTAGAGCTTCTTTAGCAAATTTTTATGCTTTTCCTCACAATGATACAAATGCTTTAAAGAAAAAATTACAAAAAATTAGTTCGGGAAATATTTTTATTGCCATAGAAAGTGTTTATTCTATGGATGGAGATTTAGCACCTTTGGCCGAAATTGTTCATTTAGCTTGCCAATTTAATGCAATTGTTGTAGTGGACGAGGCACATGCTTTAGGTGTAATAGGAAAAGACGGTAAAGGTTTTGTGGATGATTTACAGTTACAAAATGCTCCAATAATAAGGGTAAATACATTTGGAAAAGCTTTAGGTTGCCACGGCGCAGCAGTATTGTGTAATGAAATCGTATATCAATATTTAATTAATTTTTGTCGCCCATTTATTTATTCAACTTCCTTATCTCCACAAAGTATTTCGCATATTTTTTACAATTATAAACGATTACTAAACGAGGATAATCTTGCTCAACTAAAACAAAACATACATTATTTCAACTCATTAAAATCTCAATATAATTTAAATTTCATACCTAGTACATCGGCAATACAGTGTTGGATAGTTCCTGGAAATAATAATGTTAAGGAAAAAGCAAAAATTTTAAATGCTAAAAACTGGGATGTAAAGCCTGTTTTATCTCCTACTGTTCCTAAAGGTTTGGAGCGTATTCGTATTTGTTTGCACAGTTTTAATACACCTCAACAAATAAATGCTTTATTAAAGGATATTGCTGAAATTAATTAACATTAAAGTAATTTGAAAGTAGTAGTTTTGGATTTCTTCAATTTATCTAAGTAAAAAACATTACCTATGTTAATTAATTATTAATTTAATATTAACTAAAAGTAAGTTATTGCGTAACTTAATAGTAGAAGATAAAATTGTAAAAACCCATGCCGAAAAAATAAATTAAAAATTTATGAAAAATTTATTCTTAATATTTTTATTACTTGTTGGGGTACAGCTTAATAGCAGTGCTCAAACGGTAGTTGCAGGAGTAAATTACAAAAACACTTTGGTTTACCAAGGACATACTTTTTATTTAAATGGAGCTGGTGTAAAACAACGTTTTATTTTTGATTTATACACTGCTGGTTTGTATTTACCAAAAAATTCGGATAGCGCGCATGAAATCATAGCTTGCGATTGTCCAACGGCATTAAAAATTGTGATAACCACAAGTTTAATAAGTGTTTCGTATTTTCATAGTTCGGTGGATAGTTGGTTCAATCATGCATTAAATGGAAATGTTAAAGGCTTAGAGGACAGGATTGATCAGTTTAAAAAATCTTTTGGAAACGAAATCAAAAAAGGCGATGAAATTATTATGGTTTATAATCCAGGAAAAGGGATAAACGTATATAAAAATAAGGTGTACATGGATAATATCAAAGGTTTAGATTTTAAAATTGCATTATCAAAACTTTGGCTCGGCGATAATACCATGAGCAAAGAATTAAGAGATGCTTTATTAGGTTTGGAGTAATCTATTTACAGAAACATTAAGCATCATTATTATATTTGATTGAAGTGCTATACTAATAAAAAAAAATGTGTAAACTTGCATTAAGAAAAAAAGTACATTTTAGGGAGTTTAAGCATGATTTTAAGAGCTGAGAATTTAGTAAAAGAATATAAAGGTCGCCGTGTGGTAAATGAGGTTTCTGTAAACATCAACCAAGGCGAAATTGTGGGATTGTTGGGTCCAAACGGCGCGGGTAAAACTACAAGTTTTTATCAAATTGTTGGGTTTATTAAGCCAGATTCGGGCAAGGTTTTTTTGGATGATATTGATATTACCAATATGCCTATGTACAAAAGAGCTCAGGCTGGTATTGGATATTTACCACAAGAGGTTTCGGTTTTTAGAAAACTTACGGTAGAAGATAATTTAAAATCAATTTTAGAACTTACCAAACTTACCTCAGCGGAGCAAAAGGAAAGATTAGAACTTTTATTAGATGAATTTGGTTTACAAAAAGTGCGAAAAAATTACGGACAGCAATTAAGTGGTGGCGAAAAACGCCGAACCGAAATTGCCAGATGTTTAACCGTAGACCCTAAATTTATTTTATTGGATGAACCTTTTGCAGGTGTAGACCCAATTGCGGTGGAGGATATCCAACAAGTAATTGTAAAATTGGTTGAAAAAAATATCGGGATTTTAATCACCGACCATAACGTACAAGAAACCTTAAACATTGTAAATCGTGCTTACTTATTATTTGAAGGTAAAATTTTAAAAACTGGAACTGCCGAAGAATTAGCAGCAGACGAAGAAGTTAAGCGTGTGTATTTAGGTAAAAATTTCGAGCTGAAAAGGAAGGTTTAGTATTAACCTAAGTTCGCAAAAATTTGACGCAAAGATTCGTGAAGAATTAAAACAACAATTGCACTTGCACACTTGCAGTATGGATGGTTGGGGCGGTTTGGGATTTACGCCCTTCGTAACTTATATTTGCTTGTAAATTATTTTGAAAACTTTGCTGGTAACGAATTTGCCATGTAAAATTTTGTCCGATTTGTAACCCTTCTAACATTTCAAACTGAATCGGGGAGTTGGTATTGCTTTGATTTTTAACATCAAAAGTAGTTTGTATATAATCCACTTGTACATTTAATCGGCCTTTTCCAACCGCAGCAAAAGTAACATCTGAGCCAATTTTTTGATAAGTTGTTGCTTGTCCTCCAAACGCATCAGCATTGTTTTTTTGCTTGTAAGATACATTTAAATTTAATCGGAAATTTGGATTAGGTTGGAAACTAATAGTGGGCTCGATAATATAAGATTGAATTAAAAATTCGTTATTGGCAAATAGTTCGCTGGAGCGTTGTTTTTTTTGTTGCTCTAATTTTAATTGTAAACTGTATTGTTTATAAAAATTCCATCTAATTTCGGAAATATTTTGTTTCAATAATCGCCCTTCCAAACCGTTTACCAAAATATTTTTAGATGTATTTTTACCCCAAGTATAATTTACTCCAAATTTTGGATTACTCCGGTTAAAATATAATGTATTACGTTGATTGCTGTTAACGGATATCAAATTGGCATCTGTAAAATTATTGGTAAAAGGAATGGCAAAAATACCCTCGTTGGTTTTTAAAGTTTTTTCGTTTAAATTAACGGTAGTTTGATTAGAAAAACGTGTGATAAATTTTTTCCAGTTGTTATCACGATTTAAAATTTTAGTGGGAGTGATGTTTAAAGAATGATTTAACTGATTGGAAAAAGTACTAACAAACTCGTTGGTAGGTAAAAATACCCTAACAAAATTGGCTTGATCCTGAAACTGCGCAATTTCAAATTCGTTAATTTGTTGTTTACCATCCGCATTATAATCTATCCATGTATGTGTTCCTTGTCCGGCTAGTACTTCCACATAACTAAAAGTTCGTTTTAATTCATTCCCGGTTCCCATTTCGTAAAAAGTAGTAGCTGCAATAAAACCTTTCCACCAATTGTTTCTAAAATCCAATCGGTTTAACAACGTATTCTCGTTTACTTGTCCGCGTAAAATCGAGTCGATTACATTCATCACCCTATACGTAGATTTTAAAGATAACTTGTTGATTTTACTTTTATTACTAAAATCCAAAGCATAATTATGTGCATTGGTATTACGTGTAAGCTGGTTGTTTAAAGGTAAATCATCTGTTCGATATTCGTAGGATAAAAAAGAGCTCCATTTTTCATGATCATACCCAGCTCCCGAGCCTAAAATTCTAAAATTAATACTGGTAGGTAATAAAGAATCCAACTGAACTAAACGCGCAATGTTTTGTTCTTGTTCCTGCCACAAAGCCATGTTAAAACTTTTAATTTTTTGGTTAAACCGCACATTATGTTTTAAAAATGTCGACGAAAATACATTGCCCGATGAACTTAAATAACTTACGTTGCCTAAAATATCGTTCCCAACACCCAAGGAAGTATTAAATGATGCTCTATTTTTAAATCCTGTATAGTCGCTTCCACGATTTAATAGCATATTTTCAATCGCAATTTTTTCCTTACTATTTTTTAAAAATTGATGACTTAAAGTCAACCAGTGTTCAGTTTTTTCGGGTTTATTGGTTAAATTCCAATCCCTTTGGAACTCCACTGTTCTAAATCTTTCTACTTCGGTAAAACGATTACTAACTTGTTGGTAACTTTGTTTGCTAATCATTTTCCAATCGTTACGTAAATCCTTTTCGGTTTCTAACTTAGCATTTAAAGCAATTCCTTGATTATCCGATTTATCTTTTTCGGAAAACAAATTGATGTTGTTGTTTGATAAAGCCGATTCTATAAACAATTTTTGTTTAGGTTTAAATTGATGCTGTAAAGTAAATGTTGCCATTTGTTGCTGTTTTGGAGTTACTAAACGCACCACAGGTTCGTAATTACCCGTATTTTTTCCATTTGAAGGTGCGGTCCAAGCAAATACTCTACCGTTTGCATTAGATGGCACTAATTGATAGGTTCCATTTCCAAAACCAACGTTGCTAAAAGTGATGCTATATACAGCGTTTTCTGTACTAGAAGCTTTGTAATATGTATATAAAGTACCATTTACCAAAGTATCTCTTTTTTCGTACAAAACAGCATTATTGGTTGAAGAATCAGCCACCACAACAGAAGGCTTAAACGCTAAATGCACACTATCTCCCACATCTGCCATTAATTGTATATCCGCAGGATTTAATAACTGATTGATACTTTGAAATTTCATATCCTGCTCCGAAAATAAGTTGATGCGTAATTGAGTTTTGTTATTCCAATCAATTTCGGTAGATGAAAACACTAAAGTACGCGAGTAATTTCGTGCTGTGTACTGGAACTCAAAAACTATACGTTTATCTTTGGTAATAATTTGTTTACTGGTAAAGGTAATTTCGCCTGTGTTATAATTAATCACATAATCGTTTTCCATCCCACGTTTCAACAATTTCCCATCAATATACACCCGTTCTGTACCACTTAAAACTATAATAAAACGCTCATTTTCGGCACCAATCATTTGGTAAGGCCCTTGGTTTCCCTCTGTTCCAAAAAAGGAATTTCGCGCAAATTGTCCGCGAGATAAGGCGCCATTTAACTCAGTTTTAATCGTTTGATTTTTATGTTTAAACTCCCCTTTATAGCCTAAACCTTGTGCTTTTTTATTTAGTTTTAAAAACACATCTTCTTGTTCTACAAAAGGAAAATCTCCTGCTACCAATTGGTGATTGTTTTTACTAAACTGTATAAACACTCGGTCGAAATCTTGCAATTGTTGCGTATTTCCATCAGGTTGTATCGGGATATTGTTGTCGCTTATAGCAGCCACAATATCAATATCCTGAATTTTTCCAGCTAATTGTAAGTTTAATTGTGAAGAAACCGATAAATCACGATTATTCCCAAAATTAACCCCACGGGAAATATTTCCATTTTTTTGCAACTGATTATCAGAAAATAAATCGGCGTAATTTATTTCCTTCACTCCATAACTTTGATAAGGGTTAATAGACTGACCTTTATTGTTTTGTGTACTATCCCGATGTTTAAAATCGATAGCCAAATTATATGGAAAAACACGATATTGAATTTGTAAACTATCTTGTAACAAAGGATTTTTTAAAATAATGTACGATTTTAAAAAATTGATTTCATAATCAGTCGAATCTAAATCCTTAAGAATAAATGAGCTAGGAATTATACTTAAACTATCCAAAAAAATGGTATCGTTAGTAACTTTTACAGAAGTTTTACGATAATTAGATAAGGTATTATACTGCGCACAAAGTACTTGTGTACACCAATACAAACCGCAAAAAACTAAGTATTTTAATTGTAAAAAACGCAAAAAAATAATTTTTTCAAAGGTAACGTAATGTTTTGATTTTTATTCGTTGAAATTATTGTAAATTTTCTTGAATTTATTTCGGTAAGAATTATTTTGATACCTGCAAACCTAAATTTGTGGTGGTTTATAATTATATTTGAAGCTTTAATTTTTATACGGTTTATTTTGGAGTTTAAAATAGCAAAATCAGATACCCTAAGTAGTGCTCGTGCTGGTAGTATTACCACAGCTCATGGAACTATACAAACACCTATTTTTATGCCTGTAGGTACCGTGGGAACTGTAAAAGGAGTGCATCAAAAAGAGGTAGAAGAGCAAATTAGAGCACAAATTATTTTAGGAAATACTTACCATTTATATTTACGCCCTGGTACATCTATTTTGGAAAAAGCTGGTGGCTTACATAAATTTATGGGCTGGAATAAGCCTATTTTAACTGATAGTGGTGGTTTTCAGGTTTATTCGCTATCAGGCCGACGAAAAATTAAGGAAGAAGGTGTTAAGTTTCAATCACATATCGACGGTTCATATCATTTTTTTACACCCGAAAGTGCTATGGATATTCAGCGTTCAATTGGCGCAGATATTATTATGGCTTTTGATGAATGTACACCTTATCCTTGCGATTATAGATATGCAAAACGTTCCATGCATCTAACACATCGCTGGTTAAAACGTTGTTGTGATCATTTTGATAGTACACAACCTTTATATGGTTACGATCAGATTTTATTACCAATTGTTCAGGGTAGTACCTATAAGGATTTACGTGTGGAAAGCGCCGAAAAAGTTGCATCGTTTAATCGTTTTGGAAATGCTATTGGTGGCTTATCTGTGGGTGAACCTGCCGAAGAAATGTATGCAATGGTAGAGGTAGTTACCAATGTTTTACCTAAAGATAAACCAAGATATTTAATGGGTGTGGGTACGCCATGGAATATTTTAGAAAATATTGCACTTGGAATTGATATGTTTGATTGTGTAATGCCAACGCGTAATGCACGTAATGGTTTGTTGTTTACATCCGAAGGCACAATGAATATGCGTAATAAAAAGTGGGAAGCAGATTTTAGTGTTTTGGATCCTAATGGAAGTGCCGCTGTAGACCATTTATACTCTAAAGCTTATGTGCGTCATTTGTTTGCAGCAGATGAATTTTTAGGAAAACAAATTGCCAGCATACACAATTTAGCTTTTTATATGTGGTTGGTGGAACAAGCTCGTGAACATATTTTACAAGGTGATTTTTATGCTTGGAAAGAAATGATGGTTAAAAAATTAAGTACTCGTTTATAATGTTAAAAATTTTAGATAGATATATTTTAAAAAAGTTTTTAGGGACTTTTTTCATCACCATATCTATGTTTTCCCTAATTGCTATTGTAATTGATATTAGCGAAAAAGTAGAGGATTTTTTTAGGCCAGATATTACTATAAAGGATATTATTTGGGATTATTATATGGGTTTTGTACCATGGTTATATGGTTTGTTAGCGCCAATTTTAGTGTTTATTTCGGTAATATTTTTTACCTCAAAAATGGCTGCTCAAACCGAAATTATCCCAATTTTATCTACCGGAATTAATTATCGTCGCTTTTTACGTCCATATTTAATTGGCGGAGTATTTTTAACTCTCTTGAGTTTATTAATGACTCATTTTATTATTCCAAATGCAACAAAAGGGAAGTTGGCTTTCGAAACCAAAATGAATTATTCGGATTTTTCCGATTTTAGCAATATTCACAAGGAAATTAACCCAGGCGAATTTTTATCTATACGTACTTACTCTCAAAAATCAGATATTGCCTATAATTTTAATTATGATATAATTATAAAAGGACAATTGTTATCCCGTTTTAGTGCTGCATCTTTAAAATGGGAGGAATCATCTCAAAGTTGGATTGCTCGCAATTGGCATATCCGACAAATTACTGATTCAACAGAAGTTCTTAAACAAGGATTGGTATTAGATACTGTATTTTCTTTTAAAAATAACGAATTTCATCAAAAGCCTTCCATTATTTCTGTAATGAATTATTTCGAAATTAACGATTATATTGAGGCTGAAAAAAGAAAGGGTTCTAGATATGTTAAAATTTATGAGCTGGAGCAAGTAAAACGAACTGCTATTCCATGCTCAATTTTGGTTTTAACTATCATTGGGGTGGCAATTAGCAGCAGAAAAGCAAAAGGCGGAATTGGGATGCATATTGCCTATGGTATGGGTTTGGCTTCGTCCTATGTGTTTTTAGGAAAAGTTGCCGAAGTTTTTGCTGTAAACACACCTTTGTCTACAACCGTTGCTGTTTGGTTACCCAATTTTATTTACTTAGGTATTGCTTTATATTTATATCAAAAAACACCAAAATAAATTTGTATGATTCGTTTTAAAGCCGAGTGGGAAAAACAAACTATTGTTCAATTGTCGTGGCCAAGAGCTAACTCCGATTGGAGCAAGAGTTACCAAAATGCTCAAGAATGTTTTACACAAATTGGAAAAAGTGTATTGCGTTTTCAAAAACTATTGATTGTTTGCGAAAATCCCAACGAGGTAAAAGTTTTTTTTACTTCAAACGAAATCGAAAATATTATTTGGAGTAAACAAAATTACAATGATTCATGGGCTAGAGATCATGGCGGAATTACTATTGAACGGGATGGGCATTTGGAAATAATCGATTTTAAATTTACTGGTTGGGGTGGTAAATTTGAAGCTGAATTGGATAATTTAATCACTCAAAACTTATTCAAACAAGGCATAATTAATCTTCCATATCAAAATCAATTAAATTTTATTTTAGAAGGTGGTGCATTGGAAACAGATGGGGAAGGAACATTATTAAGCACAACAAAATGTTTACTTAATCCCAATCGTAATCCTCAATTTAATTTTCAACAAGTAGAGCAAAAATTAACCGAAACTTTAGGGATTAAAAAGTTTTTATGGTTGAATAATGGAGATTTAGAAGGAGATGACACCGATGCACACATTGATACTTTGGCGCGTTTTGCAAATCCCGATACTATTGTATATGTAAAATGTACGGATGAAAACGACAGTCATTTTTCCGAACTTAAAAAAATGGAAGAGGAACTACAAAATTTTACTACTACACAAGGTAAAAAATATCAACTCATTCCTTTACCCTTACCTACTCCACAATTTGCAATTGAAGGGAATTATCGTATTCCTGCAACGTACGCCAATTATTTAGTAATTAATCAAGCAATTTTATTCCCTATTTATGATTGTGAAACCGACAATTTAGCTATAACTCAAATACAAAAAGCTTTTCCAAAACATCAAATTATTGCCATAAATTGCAAAGCACTTATTCAGCAACATGGCTCATTGCATTGTGTAACCATGCAATATTATCATTGAATTAATTCTTAACCAGGGATTTTGTGTTTATATTCTCAAAAAAAATATAACATTTACATTTATCTAAAGTTTGTTATTATTTTACAAAGCAATATATAAATTTAACCCAATCTAATTTTCTTGTTCAACTACCCAAACAGCATCTAAATATATCATTGAATCAACTGGTATGTTATTTTGAGAAGCTTTTTCTTTAATTACTTTCATCCAATTTTCATCAGTTTTTATATAATTAATTATATTTTGAATTTTTGTTTTTTTTGCCTGAATTTTAGCAAATTCTTTCATTTCGTTTACATGCATTCTATGTACTTCTGTTCCTGTTTTTACAACATATAAAGTATCTACCTCTAATTTTTTTCCATTTAACCAAAAATTCCTAGATTCTTCATTTATTTCGTTCCAAAACATTCCATAATCACCCGGACAAGTAGCTGTGTAGCCATTTACAGTTTTTAAACCATATTTTTGGGCAGTTAACATGGCATCAATTTGATAGTTAATGGCATTATCTGGTTTTTCTGTAGGTTCATACGATACTAAATTTCCTTGAGGAATTTGCGCAAATGAACTTTCGATTAAATTTGTTCTTTCTTTGGCAATTTTAACTTCGGTTTTGTATGATTTTGAGCCATCAAAATAATTATCAAAAAATACCATCACAAAAAATATAGCAAAAATTAAAACGCTTTTTTGTGGATATTTTTGCATCAATTTATGTATTAAAAATGTTGTGGCAAATGCAAAAAACAATAATTCAATATTAATTATACGGGTTAGTGAACGCATGGAACTAAAACCTGGAATGAAATACAAAGAAATGTAAAACGAAAGGTTATCTAATCGCAAAAACAATACAAATGATATTAATCCGGAAAAAAAGATTAAATAGGGTGTTGTGTAGGTGTTTAATTTTAATTTATGATCTAAAAAGTGTTTTAAAAAACCAAATGAAACTATTATAAAACTTAATGTTGCACATATTCCCATAAAAATTTGATGGTCCCAAAATGCCTCATAATTTTGTCCGATTTTACTCAAAAAATCCCAAAACAAGGTTCCGCCCTGACTAAATAAATACGATTTTAAGGTAGGAATTGAATGTAAAATTTGATTGTAATGCTCTAAATTTGGTGAAATTTTTCGCGCAGAATATGGCATCAACAATGGCAACAAAATAAATAAACTAATTGCTAAAGATGCTAAAATCCCTACAATCCATTTTTTATTTAAAATATTAAATTCATAAAAAACAGCTTTTTCCACAATTACCAAAATCAAAAATATTGCTAAAGGAACTGCTAACATAAAGCCTAAATAAATTCCACAATAAATTTGGTAAACCAACAAAAATAAAGCAAATAAAAAATATTTTGGTTGTAAGTTATCGCCAAATTTAACCGCCATTAAAAAAGCTAATGGAATTGCAAAGCGTGGAAAAGTTTGTGCGTGGGTTAACTGCGATTGTAATGCCATTGAAAAGGCAAAAATAAAAGCACCTATTATGGCAGGTAAATAATTTTTGAAAACCATTTTTAAAAAGTAAAAAGCACAAATATAATTTAAGGAAGTAACGGCTATATACCACATTTGATAGGATAAAAAAGTATCCAATCCTACAATTCTAAAAAACGAATAAATTGGTGCCGAACCTAATAAATTATCCGAATAACTTATCATGCTTTTTTCAGGATACATAAATGGTGCATCCCAAAAAGAATCTAATTTACCAGTAAAAAATTGATATGCATGTTCTAAAAAATATAAATTTAATCTCCCATCACCTAAATCTCCCGGGAAATATTTAAAATTTAAACCAATTATCTCAAAAGTAAAAAAATATAAACCTATTGCTAAACCTAACAAAAACAATATTTTTTCGTTATTGAATTTAAAAATTGAAAATCTTTTTTTAATATTTATCTCCATCAGTTTATATACAAAATTTGTAATATTAAAAGTAAAAAAATAATTCATGTTTTACCACAAAACCCAATTTTCGCTAAAGTCCCACTAGTCCCTAAACAATATACTTAACACTAAAAATAACTGTTTGCAAACAACGGAATAACCCTAGAACTTAAATGTTTACTTAAATTTTGATAGGCAATGTTTTTAGCTAAAGTTTCGGTTGATTGTGTTCCTCTAATATTATGAATAGCTTCTGTAAACAAAATTTTACCATCTATTGAATTCGTTAAAGTAACAATCGCTTTTAATTCAACAGTTACACCCAAACCCGATTCTGCTTTTCTTGCTTCATCTTCCTCAATTTCAATAACCAAATTTATATTTGATGTTTTTTGGTTGGTATTTACTTCAAGTTTATTTTGAATTAATGAAGCTTTTACATCACTAAATAACAAAGCGGGTAATTTACTGTAATTTACAACAAAAACTTTGGGCAATTGAATATTTAAAGGTATTAACAACTCGTTTACGGGCAAATTTTTAAGTAATTCGCGAACAATTCGATTTCTGGATGTTTGTTCGATAATTAGTTGTGTAGCCAACGAAAATCGCAAAGATTGATTAGGTACTTCACTTTTAATTTTTTGTATATCCCAAAACACATTTCCTAGAGCATTACTGTTTATGGTATTCACTTGTCGGAATTGCGATTTATACTCCAAATTAACTGGATAATTTGCTATATTTTTTTCTGATACAGTTAATCCCACACCAAAACTTTGCGGAATTATATTTTGGCCTAAAATTAAATCATTGACTTTTGAAATATTAGATATTTTTATAGCTTGATGTAATTGTTGAACTTTACGAATAATTAAAAATGGTAAAATCTCATTTTTTCCATTGTATGGTGCCGTAATATTTTTATCCAAGTAGTTTAATAAAGCTTCCATTGCTTTGGTGTAATTTATTACCGCTAAACGATAATCCAAATCCAAAATATTTTTATCCCCTTCGGTAATAAAATTCAAGCAATTATCTGTAGCTTCTTTTAACAATCTATCTTGTAATTCCTGATAACTTTGTTTGGATAAACGGTAATAAACATAGTAATGCGTGTCATCTTCATAATCTTCTACCATTTGATAGCCTTCTAAATACTTATCAGAGTTTAATTGAATCAATTGTTTGTATTCTTGTTCAAAACTAGAATTGGTTTCGATAGTTTGTAAAATAGATTCACTTGAAACCTGAACAGAAATTTCATTAGAAAGATTTTCGATAGCAGATTTTTTTGCTGCTTCACGATAGTTAGTAACATTTTTATTTACTGTACCAATACCAACATAATAAACACTACTTACTGGAGTATTAGCAATCCATAAAGGTGGAGGAATTTTTGAGGCCGTTTTTTTACTAGACGAACATTGGATAAAAAAAACCAAAGTTAAAGCCACTAAAAAACCACTAAATAAATAATGTTTTTTATCTAACATTTTCAGGATTAAAGTTTAAAATATCTTTTAACATATCCGCTACAATTAAATCGTAGTTACGCTCCATTAATTGGTTAACGGATAATGGTTGTTGTTGTGCACTAAATTCTTTTCTAAAAGCTTCTACAGCATTTCTATTTGTGTTTACATAATCTGCCGAACTATTGGTTAATTTATTTTCCCAATTCCCAGGAACTAAACGATTAACATCTCCTGGATAAGTTGAATAATTTACGGTGCTTTCCTCATTTTGAGTTAAAGTTTTACTTAATAAAATCTGACCCGTTTCAAGAGAAATTAATTGATATTGAAACACAATTTCTGTATTATTTCTTCGAACATTTTGTGTATAATTAATTTTTTCATAAACCGTTTCAAAATATTCTCGCCTTTCTTGCGCATTATATTTTTTTACCGTTGATTGTAAATATGCTTTTTTACGTTCGCTTACTAAATTTCCTTGAGTAGTATTTACTTTAATAACTTTACCTTCCAAAATTGCTTTGGCACCTAAAATTTCTCCTACTCTAATAGCTGATTTTGTGTCAATAGCTCCGTTTAATGCTAGTTTTTGTTCTTGCATAATCGTTTGCATATTTGCTCTATCAATAAATCTCACAAACGGATTTCCACTACGTAAAACTTCGTTAACTAATCTGCTTTTTAACACCTCACCAGATTTATCATTAGCATTTCCATTAACAAAATCGTAGATTGCAATATTATATAAAGCTTTTTCCAATGCTTGTTCTCTTAAAAATTTTGTGTCTTTATAATCATCATCACGTTCAATAATTTTAGTAAAATCATTATAAGCAGCACGATATTTTCCTTTAACTAAATGTGCCTTACCTAAACGGTAAAAAGGCTCTAAAACGGCAATATTTTTTAAATCGTTAATTTCTCCTTGTTTGTAATTGGGATCTACAGCTTGTATTTTTTTAATTTGTGCTTCAGCTTCAGCAAATTTTTCTTCAATCATTAAATTATTTACCAAAACATATTTTTCCTCTAAAAACGTTGCTTTGGCTTCTAAATAATCCTCTTCGTATTGTTCTGGAATACCTAAATTTACATTGTACGGATTAACTTTTTGCATAAAATTTTGCATTTTTTGATAATCGGCAATAGATTTTTCATATTCGCCTTTATTAAAACTGTTAAAAAAATCCGAACTTAAATTTCCAAAAATGGTTCTGCTTACTACTCTTAATTGCTGATTGGCCTCTGGGTAAGTTTTGTCCTTTTGTAAAGCTTGAATATAAAAATTAACAGCATCTTCATAATAACCACTTTGCTCATGCTCCAAACCTTTTTTCGTAAGTTTTTTAGGCGAATTACAAGCCCATATAAAAAGTAAAAGTCCAAAAATTAAAATGTATCGTATTTGCATAGTTGTAAAATAAAAAAAACTAACTAACCAATTTGTGTACCAAAGCTTACTAAAATTGAGAAATAAATGTTGCAAAAGTATTTGCTTTTTTATCTTTTTCGGATAAAATTGGATTTTTTATGCCCCAATCAATACCAAGTTCTTTGCTATTGTATGCAACACAACCTTCAGATTCTTTATTGTAATAATTGGTAACCTTATAAAAAAACACTGTTTCGTCCTCTAAAGTTAAAAAACCATGTGCAAAACCAGGAGGAACCCACAAAGCATGTTTTTTTGTAGCACACAATACATAACTAAAATGTTTTCCAAAAGTAGGAGAATTTTTACGAATATCCACAATTACATCTAAAACACTTCCTGCTAAAACACGCACCAATTTACCTTGCTCATAAGGCGGATTTTGAAAATGTAACCCTCGTAATACTCCTTTTTGGGATTTAGATTGATTATCTTGAACAAAATTAAAATCTCCTATTTTTTCCCTAAAACTTTCTAAATTAAAACTCTCATAAAAATAACCTCTTTCGTCCTCAAAAACTTTAGGAACAATTATTTTTGCATCCAACAAAGGGGTTTCTATTAACTCCATTACTTTTTCTTAAATAATTTTTTAAATAATGATTTTTTCTCACCCGGATCACTATCTTCATAGTAACCTGAGGTATATCCAGATGTATATCCGTAGCCATATCCATAGCCATATCCGTAGCCATATCCATATCCGTAGCCGTATCCGTAGCCATAACCATACCCGTACTTTCCATAACCTTTGGCACCTTTTCCAAAACCGTTTAAAACTACAGATAGCCTATCAACTCCTTTTTGTTCCTTTAACATCCCTATATTTGCCAAAAACATTTTTTTAGAGTAATCAGCACGAACAACATATATCGGATAATCTACTCGTTTTAATATTGGTAACGCATCAGTAACAATCCCAACTGGTGGAGTGTCAATAATTACAATATCATATATTTTTTTTAGGGTTTCAACCAATTCTTCTAACTTCGGACTAATAATCAATTCAGAGGGATTAGGCGGAATTGGTCCAGCAGTAATAAAATGTAAGTTGTCTAACGAACTTTTTTGTATGCTTTCTTCTAAAGTGCTTTCACCAATTAATAAGGTACTCATACCAATAGTATTTTGTACGTTAAAACCAATATGTGTTTTGGGTTTACGCATGTCCAAATCCAATAAAATTACCTTTTTAGATGAAAAGGCTAAAATACCAGCCAAATTAATTGCGATAAAAGTTTTACCTTCCCCAGAAATCGTTGAAGTAACCGCCATTACTTTTGCGCCTTCTGCGTTGGATATAAATTGTAAATTAGACCTTATAGAACGGAACGCCTCGGTCATCATAGATTTAGGATTTTTATCTACAATCAATTGAGATACTGGTATATCTGAATCGTAAGAAGGAATCATACCTAAAATTGGTGTGTTAGTATGTTTTACAATATCCTTCACGCTAGTTACAGTATTGTGTAATAAGTATTGAGCACCAATAATTAACAAGCCAATAAATATTGCTCCACCAGCTAAATAAATGTAAATCAATTTTACATTAGGAGAAATGGGTTCATCACTTGGGACAGCTTGTTCCATAATTTCATTATCCGATACAAACCCTGCACGTACCAATTCATATTCCGCTTTTTTGGATAATAAAGCCGAATAATATTCATTGTTGATATCATACATCCTAGTTAAATATAAATAATCATTATCACTATCAAAAGGAACATCTGTTAATTCATTTTTCTTTTTAACGTACATTGCCAATCTTTCTTCAATTTGTGCCTGATGTTTTTTTAGTTCTTTTATAATTACACTAGTTATATCAACTAAATCTCTTCTTTCTAAATCTATAATATGTTGTAATTCTTTGTATAAAAAATTATCTCCTTCTAATTGAAATTTAGAATATCTAATTTCATTTAATTTCTTCTTTAAATTATCACCATAATTACTAAATCTATTTTTAGTTGATAAAACAACTAAAATATTGTATAATTCATCATAAGCTTTATCTTTTTTAAGTACATCCAATAAAACTTGTAAATCAAGTATATGTTGTTGTACATCTTTTAATTCGTCTTTATCACTCTTTACCAACTCTACCTTTAAATCTTTTACATCAAAATTTTTATCTTCCAACTCCATTTTTTTATACGGACGCAATAAACGTTCAAAATAATTTAAATTGCGGTTAATTTTTTCAATCTGTTCTTCCGTAAACGAAATCATTTTATTGGCTCCTTCTTTCTTTTTTTCAACATTAGAACTTAAAAATTCTTCTGCCATTGCTGATGCCAAATCAGCACATTTTCTTCCAGAATTGCCTGTAAATTGTATTCCTAAAGTTTTTGCAGATGCATCTACAATACTCACCTCCATGTTGGCGAATAAATTATTCACCATGTTTTCTTTAGAGTGTATTACAAAAAAGTGTTTGTTTTCAGAAATTTTTAACTGATCCAATTGATAAGGATTAACTTGTATTTTAATTTCCAAACCATTAAAGCTAAACCATTTATTTACTGGGATTAATTGATATTGAAATTCTTCATTTTTTTCATATGATATAACCGCTGTGTATTGATTGATAAACTCTAACCATAAATTTTTATCTAACAAAGCACCATTATTTATTTGGAAATCAATAGTGTAAGCAGATGTTTTATAATTTTCGGTATTTAAAAATTTACCTTTCGTAAAATAACTCACCCCTAATGGTAATTTTTGTATCGCTTTTTCAAACAAACTTTTAGAGTTTAAACGTGTAAGTTCAGTATTTATATTGGTTTCATAAATATTTTCCAATTCCATCAATTGGTTTATTTCATTTTTCTCACCAATTTTAACAACTGCTTTTGATTGAAATAAAGGTTGAGTATATCTAACTTTTAAAAAAGCAGCCGATATTCCAATTAATAATAATAAATTTATCCAAACTAAATTTTTACGAACAATTTTAAGTAATATTCCTAAATCAAATTCGTCATTAATTGCCGATGGTTTTTTAGCTTCCATGTATTAAGTTTATAAACGCGTATTTCTTCCTAAAAACAAGGAATATACAATAATTACAGAGGATACTAATCCTAAAATTCCACCTAAATCTGTAACTATAAAATTCGCATAGTTGATAAAAGGGTCAATATATACAATATCGCCTGCATGCATAATCATTTTTGCATCACTAATTCCATTAACGTTAGATAAGTCAATCAAATAAATTTCTGGATTTTTAGCATCTCCTCTAATTACTTTAATTCTTGAAGAATTAGAAGTTACAGGTACCCCTCCAGTTCCTGCCAAAACTTCAAACAAAGTAGTGTTTTGATTTTGTAATTTGTAAATTGTTGCAGCATTTCCACTATTAAAAACAAAAATTCTTTTGTTTTCTATAAAAGTAATTACAAAAGGATCTTTATAAAAATGCGATAGTTTCTCTTCAATTATATTTTCTAATTCATTCATAGTTAGCCCACCTACTTTAACATAGCCAATTAAAGGTATTTTTATTGTGCTA
>Ga0209358_10001410_pt1 | contig 19150 bp, 18 predicted proteins | sample LauGreFa1BDMLBSN_2_FD_187574 | JGI IMG/M metagenome (GOLD analysis project Ga0209358, IMG submission 187574) | Freshwater lake microbial communities from Lake Michigan, USA - Fa13.BD.MLB.SN (SPAdes) (version 2) | ecosystem: Environmental > Aquatic > Freshwater > Lake | place: Lake Michigan, USA... | reverse complement strand
CGATTGCGAGTGGCTGGTCGCTATTAAAGAAAGCAGCGACAACATCCGCCGCATTACCGATTTGCGCAACACCGTGGGCGAGCGCTACCAGTTGTTCCTGGGCGTGGACGACCTGGCCTACGAAGGCCTGGCGCTGGGCGCTGATGGTTTGTTGGCCGGTGTGGGTTGCACCTTCCCGCGCGAGACGGTGGCTTTGTACGACTTGATGGTGGCTGGCCGTTTTGCCGAAGCGCTCAAGCTCTACCAGTGGATGACGCCCATGTTGCACCTAGACGTGTCCACCAAGCTGGTGCAAAACCTGAAGTTGATTGACGTGGTGGCCGGCATGGGTTCCGAGCACATGCGTCGCCCACGGTTGCCGCTGATTGGCGCCGAACGCGAATTTGTCGAGACTATCGTAAAGACCGCCCTGGCCACGCGCCCGGCGCAATACCAGTCCGTTCCCTGAGCATCCCGTGCCGCTCTTTGAAGGCGGCATATGTGCAAGTCCCCCTTGTTCTATTTATTTCACAATTATTGAGGTGCTGATATGAAGATGAAATCCCTCGCGGTACTGGCTGTTGGTTCCGCTTTGTTGTGCGCCGGCCCTATGGCCTTCGCCAAAGACAAACTTGACAGCATTATTGAGTCGGGCAAGCTGCGCTGCGCCGTGGTGCTGGACTTCCCGCCCATGGGCTCGCGCGATAGCAGCAACAACCCCATCGGTTTTGATGTGGACTATTGCAACGACCTGGCCAAAGTGCTGGGTGTGAAGCCCGAAATCGTGGAGACGCCGTTTGCCGACCGTATCCCTGCGCTGGTATCCAACCGCGTGGACATCGTGGTGGGTTCTACCTCGGACACGCTGGAGCGGGCCAAGACCGTGGGTATGTCTATCCCCTACTTCGCCTTCACCATGGTCGTGCTGACCCGTGACGACAAGAAGATCCAAAACTACGCAGACCTCAAAGGCCACCCGGTGGGCAACACGGTGAGCACCTACGAAGCCATCGCGCTGGAAAAAGACGTGAAAGCCTGGAACGACAAGAAGGGCAGCTTCCTGGCCTTCCCGACCCAGGCTGACACGATTTTGGCCGTCAGCCAAGGCAAGATTGATGCAACCGTAGCCACATCCACCGTGGCTTTTGCATCCATCAAATCAGGCAAATACGACAAGCGACTGAAGGTGGGCGGCAATGCGCCTTACCCCATCGACTATGTATCTTTGGTGGCACCGCGCGGCGAGTACGGCCTGATCAACTACCTCAACCTGTTTGTGAACCAGCAAGTGCGCACCGGCCGCTATGCGGAGCTGTACAAAAAGTGGGTGGGCGAGGGTAAAGCACCGGATCTGACCGTTCCTGGCGTTTACTACTGATAGCCATCCGCGCCCGCCAGCCCCCCCGTGTGGGACTGGCGGGTGCCTGTAGGAGAGAATTTTTATGCAGGCCCAAGCCATCCAAGGCGAAGCGCTCACCTCGGGTTCGGCAGAGGGGCACCTTCTTTTTAGCGACACCGCCCTGAGTTTTTGGGGCGGCGTCGCACCCACTAGCGGCGAAGTCATAGACCGCCACCACCCTTTAAGCGGACAGATCATCACCGGCAAAGTGCTGGCCATTCCTAACGGACGCGGCTCTTGCACTGGCAGCAGCGTGCTGATGGAAGTGATCCTCAACGGCAAGGGGCCTGCGGCCTTGGTGCTGGAACAAGCCGACGAAATTTTGGCGCTGGGCGCTATCGTGGCCGAACTGGTGTTCGGACGCGCGCTGCCTGTAGTTAGCGTAGGCAGCGCCGCCTTTGCCAGCCTGCGCGATGCCGCTTGGGCGCAAGTGCAGGCCGATGGCCAGGTATGCCTGAGCGACCAGGCACCAAGCGCTTCTGTGCAAGCAGCCACAGTCGCTGCACCCAGCGAATTGTCTTCTGCGCCATCCGCCCAAGACGCCGCAATCAACGGCGTGCCCGCTGGCATGCAGCTTAGCGCCCAAGACCAAGAAATTTTGGCCGGGGCCCAAGGCAAAGCGCGCCAAGTGGCGATGCAAATTGTGCTGCGCATGGCGCGCTTGCAAGGCGCGACCGAACTCATTGACGTGGTGCAAGCGCATATCGACGGCTGCATCTACACCGGCTCGGCCAGCTTGCGCTTTGCGCAGCAACTGTGCGCCTGGGGGGCGCAAGTGAAAGTGCCGACCACGCTCAACTCCATATCCGTCGATCAACGCCGCTGGCGCGCGCTGGGCATAGACCCGGTGTTTGGCGAACCCGCCAGCGCTCTGGGCCAGGCCTATGTCGATATGGGCGCCCAAGCAAGCTATACCTGCGCGCCCTATTTGCTAGACACCGCGCCATTGGCCGGCGAACACATCGTCTGGGCCGAGTCCAATGCGGTGGTTTATGCCAATAGCGTGTTGGGGGCTTACACCGCCAAATACGCCGATTTTTTAGACATCTGCATCGCCCTCACAGGCCGCGCACCCAAAGCGGGCTGCCATTTGCCTGGCAACCGCTACGCCACACTGCGCATCGACGTGCCCGCACCCCAAGGCGCAGACGATGCTTACTACCCGCTGCTGGGCTACCACGTAGGCCTGCTCTGCGGCACCCAAATACCCGTGCTCTGCGGCCTAGAAGAATCGGGCCTGACAAGCGACGACATGAAGGCCTTTGGGGCAGCCTTTGCCACCAGCAGCGCAGCGCCTATGTTTCACATCGTAGGCGCCACGCCCGAAGCGCCAGACGCCGATACCGCCTTGGGCGGCAAAGCGCCAGTGCAAACCTTTACGGTGAGCTTGCAGGACTTGCAACATTCCTGGCGCGAGCTAAGTAGCTCCCCCGAACCGACGGTAGATTTGGTAGCCCTGGGCAACCCGCATTTCTCTGCGACTGAGTGCCACGCGCTGGCCCGCTTGCTGCAAGGGCGCCAGCGCCACCCGGCCACGCAAACCGTGCTGACCCTGGGCCGCACTGTCAAAGAACAAGCCCGCGCCAATGGCGATATCGCGGTGCTCGAAGCCTTTGGCGTGAACCTGATTACCGATACCTGCTGGTGCATGCTGGAAGAGCCGGTGGTGCCGGTGGCAGCGCGCGTCATCATGACCAATTCGGGCAAGTACGCGCACTACGCGCCGGGCCTGACCGGGCGGCAAGTGCACTTCGGCTCTTTGGCCGCCTGCGCTGACACGGCCTGCACCGGACAGGCACCACCCGCCCTGCCCGCTTGGCTGCTACCCAGCCCCGCCACCGAAAGCGCCCCGGCATAAGGCATAGTGCGGCCATGGATTTTGACTACTCCTTCCGCTGGCTAGCCGCCTTCAAGGCCCTGCCCGATATGCTGCTGGGCACTTGGGTCACTTTGCAAACCACGGTGTTGTCGATGGTGTTTGGCGTGCTCATTGCGCTGGCGCTCACCGCCATGCAAACCGCCCGCCAGGCCCCGCTGCGCCACTTCGCCAATGCCTGGGTATCGGTGGCGCGCAACACGCCAGCTTTGTTTCAAATCTATATGCTGTATTTCGGGCTGGGCGCGTTTGACATCCACTTAAGTTCCGCGTTTGCACTGCTGGCCGGCATTACCTTTAACAACGCCGGTTACCTGACCGAAAACTTCCGGGGTGGACTTAAAGCCATTCCGCACACGCAAGTGCGCGCCGCGCGTTCGCTGGGCATGAGTGCGTTTCAGGCCTACCGGCTGATCGTGGTGCCGCAGCTATTGCGCATTGTGTTTTACCCCATGACCAACCAGATGGTGTGGGCCATGCTGATGACCTCGCTAGGCGTGGTGGTGGGCCTCAATAACGACCTGACTGGCGTTACCCAGGCTTACAACGTGCTCACCTTTCGCACCTTTGAGTTTTTTGCCATTGCTGCGGTGATTTACTACCTGCTGGCCAAGGGCATCATGGTCGGTGCGCGGCTCTTGGCCTGGCGCCTGTTCCGTTACTAGGCCGCCGCATGCTCAGTACCGACTTCTCCCTCTCTGACCTGCAGTTCATGCTGGCAGGCGCTTGGGTCAGTTTGCAACTGACGCTGTGGGCCATGCTAATCGGCACGCTATCGGGCGCGGTGTTTGGCCTCGTGCGTGCGGTCTATCCGCGTGCCAGTGCGCCACTGGGCTGGCTGCTCGATGTGTTTCGTTGCGTGCCGCTGCTGATTCAGTTTGTGCTCTTTAATTCCTTTAACAGCATCGCAGGTATCAACTGGACGGCGTTTGCCATTGGCTGCCTGGTACTGGGTATTTACTGCGCCTCGTATTGCACCGAAGTGATACGCGGCGGCGTGCTGGCGGTGCCGCCTAATGTGGTGCGGGCGGCGCGCTCGCTGGGCTTGAATTATTTTCAAACCCTGCGCTTCATCATCATGCCCATGGCAGCGCGGGTGAGCTTTCCGGGTTGGATCAATTTGACCCTGGGCGTGGTCAAAGACACCTCGCTGGTGCTGTGGATTGGCATTATGGAATTGCTGCGCGCCTCGCAGTCCATCGTCACCCGGATTCAAGAGCCGATTTTGGTGCTCTCGATCGCCGGGTTGATGTACTACATCATGAGTTGGGGCATTGCCCGCATCGGGCAGCGGGTAGAAAAAGGATGGCAGGAAAATGATTGAAATCGACCAGGTACACAAATCCTTCGGCAATCTGGAAGTGCTGCAAGGCGTGAGCATGACGGTGAACAAGGGCGAGGTGATCTCGGTCATCGGCGGCTCGGGTTCGGGCAAATCCACTTTGCTGATGTGCATCAACGGCCTAGAGCCAATTCAGCGCGGCAGCATACGCGTCGATGGCACCAATGTGCACGCGCCCGATACCAATATCAATACCTTGCGCCAGCGCATTGGCATTGTGTTTCAACAATGGAACGCCTTTCCGCACCTGACGGTACTTGAAAACGTGATGCTGGCCCCGCGCAAAGTGCGCGGCCTGAGCGAAGCGCAGGCTGAAGAACTGGCAGTGAAGCAACTCAGCCATGTGGGCTTGCAAGACAAGCTCAAGGTGTTTCCGGGCAAGCTCTCGGGTGGGCAGTTGCAGCGCATGGCGATTGCCCGAGCGCTGGCCATGTCACCGGACTACATGCTGTTTGACGAAGTGACTTCTGCGCTAGACCCGCAACTGGTGGGCGAAGTGCTGGACACTTTGCGCATGCTGTCCGACGAAGGCATGACCATGATTTTGGTGACGCATGAAATCCGCTTTGCGCGGGATGTGTCCGACCGCGTGGCTTTTTTTCGCAATGGCGTGATCCACGAAATCGGCACGCCGCAGCAAGTAATTGACGACCCGCAGCGCCCGGAAACGGCGGCTTTTCTCAAGTCCTCGCACTGATTGCGCACGCCGCCACTGTGCGCTTTGTTTTGAATACCACCAGAGTGCCAACGCTATGCAAACGATAGAAGTGATTGACTCCCACACCGGCGGCGAACCCACGCGCTTGGTGACAGCCGGTTTCCCTGACTTAGGCCAGGGCAGCATGGCCGAGCGCCGCGAAGTTTTGCGCACCCAGCACGACGCCTGGCGCGCCGCCGCCATGTTGGAGCCGCGCGGTAACGATGTGCTGGTGGGCGCCCTGCTATGCAGCCCGCAAGACCCGGCCAGCGCGGCGGGCGTGATTTTTTTCAACAACACCGGCTACTTAGGTATGTGCGGCCACGGCACCATAGGCGTGGTGGTGTCCTTGGCCTACCTAGGCCGCATTGGCGCGGGCACGCACACCTTAGAGACGCCGGTGGGCAAGGTACAGGCCACGCTGCATGAGGATGGTTCGGTCAGCGTGCGCAATGTGTCGGCTATGCGTCGTTTGCAGCAAGTGCCAGTACAGGTGCCGGGCTACGGCCTGGTGCATGGCGATGTGGCCTGGGGCGGCAACTGGTTTTTTCTGGCCAGCGACCACGGCCAGCGCGTAGCCAGCGACAACTTGGCAGGCCTGACGACCTATAGCGTCGCCCTAAAAAACGCGCTGGTGGCGCAAGGCGTTACTGGGACTGATGGCGCTGAGATCGACCATATCGAGCTCTTCGGCCCGGACGATAGCGGCGCGGACAGCCGCAACTTTGTGCTCTGCCCCGGTGGCGCCTACGACCGCTCACCCTGCGGCACCGGCACGAGCGCCAAAGTGGCCTGCCTGGCCGCAGACGGCAAGCTCGCGCCGGGCGCAGTGTGGACGCAGGCCAGCATCATCGGAAGCCGCTTTGAAGCCAGCTACGCGCTGGATAACGGGCAGGTGATTCCGATCATCCGGGGCCGCGCGCATATCAGCGCTAAAGCCACGTTGGTGCTAGACCCACACGACCCTTTTGTCTGGGGCATACGTTTATGAATACCAAGCGCACAGCATGAGAGACACCGTCCATTTATCCCTAGACGAAGTGCAGGCCCTGGCGCTGCGCGTGCTGCGTCACCACGGCATCATTGAAGCGCAAGTGCAAGCCATGGCGCGCGTCATGACCGCGGGCGAGCGCGACCACTGCCACTCGCACGGCTTGTTTCGCTTGCTGACCTGCAGCCAGTCGTTGCGCGAAGGCAAAGTGGCGCGCGATGCCTTGCCCACCGTGGAACACCGCTCGCCCGCTTTAGTCGCGGTGGATGCGCAATGCAATTTTTCGCCACTGGCGTTTGAGCTGGGCAGCGAACTCCTTATCGAAAAAACCCGTAGCGTGGGCTTGGGGGCCTTGGTCATCAACAACTGCTTACATTTCTCGGCGCTCTGGCCAGAGGTGGAGCGCCTGACGGAGGCCGGTTTGTGCGCCCTGATCATGACGCCCAGCCATGCCTGCGTGGCGCCTGCGGGCGGGAAGCACGCCGTGTTTGGCACCAACCCCATAGCCTTTGGCTGGCCGCGTGCCAACGCGTATCCTTATGTGTTTGACTTTGCCACCAGCGCCATAGCGCGCGGCGAGATCGACCTCTACCGCCGCAGTGGCCGCACACTGCCCGAGGGCTGGGGTATTGACGAACACGGCGCGCCCTCCACCGATGCAGCCACCGTTTTGCAGCGCGGCGCCATGCTCACTTTTGGCGGCTACAAAGGCTCGGCCCTGGCCACCATGATCGAGCTGATGGCCGGCCCGCTCTTGGGCGACCTGACCAGCGCCGAATCGGTTGCCATCGATGGCAGGCCTGGCGGCGCACCGCGCCATGGCGAATTGATATTGGCGTTTGACCCGCGCTTTTTTTCCGGGCGCGACCCGGCCACCGACCAGGCCAGCGCCGAAGCGCTCTTGCAAGCCATCAGCGGCCAAGGTGCGCGCCTGCCATCCGAGCGCCGCTACGCCGCCCGCGCCCACAGCATCGCCCACGGCGTGGACATCGCCGCCGCGCTGCACCGCGACATCCTGGCCTTGCTGGACTAGCGGCATGCCAAGCGCAATAGCACGCCCAAACCCGTCATTGAGGCCTTAGGCCGTGGCAATCCATGGATGTGCAGGGCCTACTTGTGTTCCTGCGCTTAATAGATTTTTCTTGGGATAAATAGATTTTTCTGGGAGTAAACGATGAACCTCAAAAACATCATCACCGTCGTCGGCGCACATGCCGAAGGCGAAGTAGGCCGCGTCATTACCGGCGGCGTGATTGCACCGCGCGCTGACACTATGTTCGAGCGCCAACTGGCAGTACAGGAAAAGCAAGACTTTTTGCGCACCATGCTCTTGTCAGACCCGCGCGGCAGCGTCAACGCCGCTGTCAATTTGGTCACCCCTGCCATCGATCCGGCGGCGGACTTTGGCATGATCGTGATCGAGTCCGACTACTACCCGCCGATGTCAGGCTCCAACCTGATGTGTACCGTCACCGTGGTGCTGGAAACCGGCATGGTGCCCATGCACTACCCGGTGACCGAACTGTGCGTGGACACCCCGGCGGGCCTGGTGCGCGTGCGCGCCGAGTGCGAAGGCGGTAAATGCAGGCGTGTGTCTTTTCATAACGTGCCTTCGTTTGTGATGCACCGCAATACGCATATCGAAGTGCCGGGCCTGGGCACGGTGCCGGTGGATGTGTCATACGGTGGCATGATTTACACCATCGTGGACGCGGCCGGGCTGGGCTTTGCGCTGGACCGCACCGAAGCGCGCGATCTGGTGGAAGTAGGCGAACGCATCAAGCTGGCCGCTGCAGTGCAACTGCCTAGCGTGCATCCAGTCAACCCTGGCATTCACACCATCAATATGACATTGTTCGCCGGGCCGCTGCAAACTGTGGCGGGCGTCAAGACGGCTAAGAACGCTGTGATCGTCTCGCCCGGACGTTTGGACCGCAGTCCCTGCGGCACCGGCAGTTCAGCGCGCATGGCTTTGATGCACGCGCGCGGCGACCTCGCCCCCGGCGAAGCATTTACGCACACCTCGGTGCTGGGCACCGAGTTCCATTGCCGCATCCACAGCCTGACCCAAGCGGGCGACACACCGGCCATCATTCCGCAAATTAGCGGGCGCGCCTGGCTCACCGGCGTGTCCTATTACGGCGCGGACCCGGAGGACCCTTTCCCCGAGGGCTACCGCATGAACGACACCTGGTTTAACTGCTAGCACGCTGCATGGACGCTGAGGCTATCGTCATCGGCGCGGGCATCGTGGGCGCGGCCTGCGCCTACGAACTGTGCCAACGCGGTCTGCAAGTATTGGTGGTAGACGATGGCCCCGGCGGCGCCACGCATGCGGGCATGGGCCATTTGGTGGTGATGGACGACAACCCGGCGGAGCTGGCTTTGTCCAGCGCGTCGCTGGCTATTTGGCGCGATTGGCTGGCCCGCATGGACAGCAGTTGCGGCTACAGCCATTGCGGCACGCTGTGGATTACAGCGGACGAGGAAGAAATGCAAGCCGCCGCCGAGAAGCACAAACGCTTGCAGGCCGCAGGTATAGGCTGCACATTGATTGATGCAGACGCTCTAGCCAAGCTGGAACCGGCCTTGCGCCGTGGATTAGCCGGGGCGCTGCAAGTGGCCAGCGATGGCGTTGTGTATGCGCCTAATGCGGCGCGCTGGTTGCTAGGCCAAGACGGGCCGCAAGGGCCGGGTTCGCAAGGCGGGCACGATGCAAACCTAGTAAAAAGCGCAGGCAGCATCCGCGTATTGCGGGCACAAGTGCGTACCCTGGAAGATGGCCGCGTGTGTTTGGCGGACGGCAGCACACGCAGTGCGCCGCACATCGTGCTGGCCGCAGGTTTGCGCGCCGCCGCGCTCTGCCCCGAACTGCCACTGCAAGCCAAAAAAGGGCACCTGGCCATTAGCGCCCGCTACCCCAGCATGGTGCGCCATCAACTCGTAGAGCTAGGCTACGTCAAAAGCGCGCACGAGCGCAGCGGCACCTCGGTCGCCTTCAATGTGCAGCCGCGCCCCACCGGGCAATTGCTGATCGGCTCGTCGCGCCAATTTGATACGACTGACAACGCTATTGAGGTGCCGATATTGGCACGCATGTTGCGCCGCGCCAGCCACTATCTTCCCGGCTTGGACGCGCTGCAAATCATCCGCAGTTGGACCGGTTTTAGAGCGGCAAGCCCAGACGGCTTGCCGCTCATCGGCCCGCATCCGCAGCGGCCCGGCCTGTGGTTGGCGCTAGGCCACGAAGGCCTGGGCGTGACCACCGCCACCGGCACCGCGCACCTCATTGCAGCAGGCATTTGCGCCAGCGCCAGCGCGCTCGAAGGCAGCGCTTATTTGCCCGCGCGCTGCCTTCCAAGCCTATGAACATCGCCCAAACCGTGGTTCATTTCCAACTAAACGGCCAGGCGGCACAAGTGGCGGCAGGCACCAGCATTGCTGCGGCTTTGTATTTATGTGGCGATGGTGTTGCGCGCCACTCGGTGAGCGGGCAGGCGCGCGCGCCGGTGTGCGGCATGGGCGTGTGCCAGGAATGCCGCGTGCTGGTCAACGGCTACAGCCAGCTGGCCTGCCAAACCTTGTGCGCGCCGGGGATGGTGGTGGAAACCGGGGCCGCAGCATGAACGCCACTAGGCCCGCGCCCAACACTTTTGCAAACCAGAATGCCTGCGCGATCTTGATCGTTGGCGCAGGCCCCGCCGGTTTGTCTGCCGCGCTGGCCGCAGCGCCATCGGGCCGCAGCATTGTGGTGTTGGACGACAACCCTGCGCCAGGTGGCCAGGTCTGGCGCCATGGCGCGGGCGCTGCACCGCCCGGCCCTTTGCAGCAATTACAAGAAGCCCTGGCACGCTACCCACATGTGCGCATGCGCTGCGGCACCCGTGTGGTCGCCGCCCACAGCAGCCACGCGCTGCTGCTGGAAAGCGCGGACAGCGCTTGGGTGCAGGGCTTTGAACAACTGATTCTGTGCACCGGCGCACGCGAACTCTTGCTGCCCTTTCCTGGCTGGACGCTGCACGGCGTGACCGGCGCAGGCGGCTTGCAAGCGCTGATCAAAAGCGGGTTGCCGGTGCGGGGCCAGCGGATCGTGATAGCCGGTAGCGGGCCCTTGTTGTTGGCGGCTGCGGCCAGCGCCGCGCAAGCGGGCGCGCAGGTGCTGCGCGTAGCAGAGCAAAGCAGTTGGGGCCAAGTGGCGGCGTTTGGCGCGGGCTTGCTGCGCTGGCCGGGCAAGTTGATGCAGGCGGCGACGCTTTTGCCCCCGGCTTACCGTTGCGACAGCTATGTGCTGGCGGCGCAGGGCGAGGCAAGCCTGCAAAGCGTGCAACTGCGCCAAGGCGCGCACACCGTGCAACTGGACTGCGAACGCCTGGCCGCGGGCTTTGGCCTGGTGCCCAGTGTGGAGCTAGGCCGCCTGCTGGGTTGCGCCACGCGCCGCAGCGCGCAAGGGGGCTTGGCCCTGCAAGTGGACGCAGAGCAAACCACCAGCGTGCCACATATCTTTGCCGCAGGGGAATGCACAGGCGCTGGTGGCGCTGAACTGTCTATGGCCGAGGGACACATCGCGGGCCTGGCCGCCATTGGGCAAGCAGCAACCGCCGCGCATATGCACGCGCGCCGTCGTTGGCAAGATTTTGCGAGCCGTGTCGATACGCACTTCGCGCTTCGCCCCGAACTCAGTAGCTTGGCGCAAGCTGACACGCTGCTGTGCCGCTGCGAAGACGTAGCCTATGGCAGCGTGGCCGCATGCAAAAACTGGAACGATGCCAAGCTACACCAGCGCTGCGGCATGGGCGCCTGCCAAGGCCGCATCTGCGGCGCAGCAGCGCAGATACTGTTTGGCTGGGACGCGCCCTCGCCCCGCCCGCCGCTCAGCCCAGCGCGGGTATCCACGCTGTCGCTGGCCGGCGACGACAACGGGGCCTTGCAATGAGCGCTGCTGACCACCCCATGGCGCGGCGGTCTATGCCCATAAACTACCGCTGCCGCCAGCGCGCTATGCCCTTAGCGCAGCGGACACAAAAATAAAGTTATGGCTACCAAAAGCGCAGTTATTCGCATCGAACCCAAACGCCGGGCGGCAGATCTGGCCTACGACCGCATCGAAGCGCTGATCTCCAAGCTACAAATCGCGCCCGGCTCGCCCGTGGTGGAAAGCGAAATTGCCGAGCTCACCCAACTAGGCCGCACCCCGGTGCGCGAAGCGCTAATGCGTATGACGGCGATTGGCCTGATCGTGCAACAACCCCGGCGTGGCCTGAGCGTGTCGACCATCGACATGGTGGACCACCTCAACCTGATAGAAACCCGCCGCGCGCTAGAGCGCCTGATCGCCGCCAGCTCGGCCCGGCGCGCCAATACCGAGCAGCGCAAAGGCCTGGTGCGTTGCGCCGAGAAAATGATCAAGGCGGGCGCCAGCGGCCATATCGACCAGTACATGGCTGCCGACCAGGAACTAGACCATGTAAACCACGCCGCTTGCGGCAACCACAGCGCTGTCAAAGCCGTGGTGCCGCTGGTGGTGCAATGCCGCCGCTTTTGGTACCGTTACCAGGCCGAAGGCGAGATCAGCGAAGGCGCACGCTTTCACATGGTGCTGGCCGAGGCCATCGCCTCCGGCCACGAAGCCCAAGCTGCCGATGGCGCCAGCCAACTCATGGACTACCTGGAACGCTTTGCGCGGCGGGTGATCAACGTATAGGTCACCAAAGGCCATCCTTCGACGCCAATGGGGCTTTAAGCCAGCACGCACAATAGCGCTGGCGCTTTCTTCACTACCGGGCCCGCTGCGAAATGACACACCACCACCCCAACCCTGCCAAAAAGCAGCCTAGGCTGCGGGGCTGCTCATGAACGTGGCACTGCGTTTTTTTCTGGTCTTTGCCTGTGTCAGCGCGGCGCTAACAATAGGCGTGAGTGCAGTGGCCGCGCACACCCTCACGCTGTCAGTGCAAGACGCGCAAGCCCTGACTTGGGCGCTGGACTTGCAGCGTTTTCATGCGCTGGGTTTGCTGGTGTTGGTAGTGCTGGCGCGCCAGGGTAGGCCTAGTGCCTGGACCCTAGCAGCCGGTGCTTTGTTTGTTGCGGGCAGCCTTCTCTTTTGCTTGAATATCGAGTTACGCCTGTTGTATGGCATCCAAGTATTACGGCCCCTGGTGCCGTATGGCGGCATGGCGTTTATGGCGGGTTGGATAGCGCTGGCCATAGGCGGCTGGCGCATGCAGGGCGATTAGCCTATTGCGTTTGGTGGCCTTGCATGCAAGCCTTTTACAGCGACCAGTTTGTACTGCCACTGCCCCAAGGGCACCGCTTTCCCATGGCCAAGTACGCCATGCTGCGCGATGCGCTAAAGGCGCAGTTGCCGGACATCCAACTGCTGCAAGCTCCGCGCGCCAGCGATGCCGAACTGCTGCGAGTGCATACCCCGGACTACGTGCGCGGCATTGCCGATGGCAGCGTGCCTGCCGCAGTGACGCGCGAAATAGGTTTTCCCTGGAGCGAGGCCATGGCCGAGCGAGCGCGCCGCTCGGTAGGCGCCACGGTGGCCGCTGCGCGCTCGGCGCTACGCCAAGGCATTGGCGCTAACTTGGCGGGTGGCACACACCACGCCTACGCGGACAAGGGTGGCGGATTTTGTGTGTTCAACGATGTGGCAGTCGCATCGCGCGTGCTCCAAGCCCAACACCAGCGCGAGGGGCGTGCCTTGCAGGTCGCGGTGATCGACCTGGACGTGCACCAAGGCAACGGCACGGCGCGAATTTTTCAAGGGGATGCCAGCGTGTTCACCTTGTCTTTGCACGGCGAAAAGAATTTCCCTTTTCGCAAAGAGGCCGGTGACCTGGATGTGGGTTTACCTGACGGTACGGGCGATGCGGATTACCTGGCTGCGCTCGACGCGGCACTCCTGGAGTTAGACCGGCGCTGCAAGCCGCAACTGGTTTTTTTCCTGGCCGGGGCTGATCCACATGAAGGCGACCGCCTGGGTCGCTTGAAGCTCAGCTTTGGGGGCATGCAGTCGCGCGACCAACGTGTGCTGGACTGGTGCCTGGCGCGGCGCATACCGCTGGTGCTTTTGATGGCCGGGGGCTATGGCACAGAAATCGACGCCACGGTGCAAGTGCAGTTAAACACCTACCGGGTGGCCTATGCGCATTGGCAGCAATGGCAAATTGAAAAGTAGGCGATCAAAGCCATTAAGCCAAGGTCGCCATGTCAATGACAAAGCGGTATTTCACATCGTTGTTCTGCATGCGCACATAGGCCTCATTGATCTGTTCCACCGGGATCAGTTCAATATCCGACACGATCTCGTGCGCGGCGCAAAAGTTCAGCATTTCCTGGGTTTCCTTGATGCCGCCGACCAAGGAGCCTGCGATATTGCGGCGCCCCAAGATCAAGGGCCGGGTGTTGAGCTGCGCGTTGGGGCCGATGGCGCCTACGATACACATGGTGCCGTCTACTTTGAGTAAGCCCATATAGGTGTTGAAATCGTGCGGCACCGGAATGGTGTTGAGTAAAAAATCGAATTGATTGGCCATGGCCAGCATGGCTTGCTCGTCCGTGGAAATCAGCACTTCATTGGCGCCCAAGCGCATGGCGTCGGCAGCTTTTGCAGGCGAGGTGGTGACCATGACGGTTTTGGCGCCCATGGCATGTGCCAGTTTGACGCCCATGTGGCCCAGGCCACCCAAACCTATGACACCGACCGTCATGCCCGGGCCGATGCCCCAGTGGCGCAATGGCGAATAACTGGTGATACCGGCGCAGAGCAATGGTGCGGCAGCGGCCGGGTCTAGCCCATCTGGCAGGGACAAAACAAAGTGCTCACCCACCACAATGCTTTTCGAATAGCCGCCCTGGGTGTAGCCGCCGGGGTCTGCGCTGGGGCTACCGTAGGTCAGGGTGTAGCCATTGAGGCAATACTGCTCCATATGGTCAGCGCAGGAAGCGCACGTGCCACAGGAGCCGACAAAGCAACCCACTGCGACTGCCTGGCCCGGCGCAAATCGCTTGACCTTGGCGCCCACTGCACGTACCCGTCCGACGATTTCGTGGCCTGGCACGATGGGGTAGACACTGCGACCCCAGTCATTTTTCGCCACATGTAAATCGGTATGGCAAATGCCGCAATACTCGATATCTATCTGTACATCGAGCGGACCGACTTCGCGGCGTGCAATTTGCAAAGGGCTCAGCGGCGTGGTCGCGCTATGGGCGGCAAAACTAGACGTAGAGAACACAATGGGGCCTTTGGCTACTATTGAACGTAATGTGAGTAATGTAGCTGCAATTGCCTGTTTTCCCGGTCGCCGAGGCGCGGGCGAACGACGGCGTTACCTGGGCGCGGGGAATAGTTCGCCGATGCGGCCCGTCAGGTAATACGCCAAAAGGCCTAGGTACTCATGTACCGCCGACTCCACATTGCCTAGCGCGTCCTGGGCACTGCGGGGGACATACCAATGGCCGAGGAAGCCGGTAGACTTGAATCCAACCGGGTAGGCGATGACCTCAAATCCCGCCTTGCGAAATACTCCCATCGATCTCGGCATATGGGCCGCCGAGGTCACCAGCAGCCAGCGTTCGCCGGGCTTGGGCTGCACGAGCGCTTTGCTAAAAATCGCGTTTTCGTGGGTATTGCGCGACTTTTCCTCGTACAGCACCTGGCCTTGGTCGATGCCTGCCTCACGCCAGAACTGACGCACCAAATCCCCTTCCTTCTGAATTCCCGGCACCAGCGCGCCGCTTGCCCCGGTGAACACCAAGCGCGCCTGCGGATAACGATGCATGAGCGCGATCGGGGCCATCAGCCGCTCGGCCGCGCTATTGACGCTGAGGTGGCCCTGGCCGGCGCTGGTGACCTCGTCCACCGCGCCACCGAGTACCACTATCCCATCGACGCGCCCCAGATCGGTGCCAGGTGACGGGAAGCGGGTTTCCAAAGGCACCAACAACAGGTTGCCCACCGGTGTGACCAGCATGGCAAACAGGAATACCAAAGCCGCTTGCGTCACGCGAAAAGACAAAGCCCGTTTGCCACGGTGGGGCCAAAAAGACGCTGCCAAGGCCACTATCAACAGCCCTTGCACAGGCGCCACAAAAAAACCCAACACCTTGGACAACTCAAAAAACATAAACACCTTTGCCTGTATGGCCTGCGCAATGGGCCCGTGTAAACTGACTCATACAGCCATTTTTCTAAACTTTAAACGGCAAGAGTCCCATGAAAACCAAATTAATTGCCGCAATTTTTTCGCTCCTGGCCTTGCCAAATGCGCATGCATTAGACAACGATACTTTGAAAAGTTTGGCGGTCGGCACCGGCATTTTGACCAATACCTTTGCGATTTACTATCGCGACAAGTTGGATTGCCGCACTAAATTGCATCTGGGCTACCAATACGGGCACGACGAGGAGTTGAGCGCCCACAGCCTGAACCTAGCGCCCATGGATTGCAAGATGCGGGCTGCGCCCTTTCTGCCGCAAAGTGTGGGTTTTCAGGTGCTGCCAACCCTGTCGGGATCGCTTTGGAACGCCGACTCCGGCCCTTATACGAGGCAGGCTTTCTCCTTGGCCCTGATTCCTATCGGGCGCTATGGACTGCAGGTCGGTTCGGCCATTGTGGACTTCAGCGTTGGCATTGGCCCCACCTATGTCAGCGAAACCGATATTGGCACGCGCCAAAAATCCACCCGATTTCAGTTCAGCGATGAAATGGGCATTGGCATTTCCGACTTATCACAGCGTGCCCGCCTGTCCTTCACCTACCGCCACGTGAGCAATGCGGACCTCCAGTTGCCCAATAACGGCGTCAATTTCCTGGGCCTGGGTCTGACGCTCCAAGTCGACTAAGCGGGGACCGCCCGCGCCCCGGATGGTCGGGTGCATTGGCGTTTTACCTGATGGGCAGACGGCGCGACCACGCTTATAGTGCGCGCCAGTATGGGCCGCTTTAGGTCCATCCCGATAAGGACTGCCGCATGCCCGCCACCCGCCCTATCCGCAGCACCATGATGCAGGTGCCTTTGTCCTTGAACCACCTGCTCGAACGCGCCGGGCATTTGTTTACGGGTAACGAAATCGTCTCGCGACTGCCTGATAAATCACTGCGCCGACACAGCTACGGCGATTTTTATGCACGCACCCGCAAGCTAGGGCAAGCGCTGCTGGACTTGGGCTTGCAGCCCGGCGACCGGGTGGCCACGCTCAGCTGGAACCACCACGCGCACCTGGAGTGCTATTTCGGCATTCCAGCAGCCGGGGGCGTAATGCACACGCTTAATTTGCGCCTCGCGCCCGACGAAATCGCCTGGATCGCCAACGACGCCAAAGACCGCTTTCTGGTGGTGGACGATGTACTGCTTCCGCTGCTGGCCCAGTTCCAAGGCCAGTGCCATTTTGAAAAAATCATCGTGTTCCCGTTTTCGGGGGCAAAGGTCGCGGCGCCCTACCTCGACTATGAAGTGCTTTTGGACCAGGCAGACGGCCGTGCTTTTCAGTATGTAGCGCACGACGAAGATGACGCCGCCTCCATGTGCTACACCTCTGGCACCACCGGCAAACCCAAGGGCGTGGTGTATTCGCACCGCTCCACTATTTTGCACACCCTGGTGGGTTGCACGGCGGACATTTGGGCCTTGCGCAGCAGCGATGTGGTCTTCCCGGTCACGCCTATGTTCCACGCCAATAGCTGGGGCATGCCCTATGGCGCGGTCATGACCGGTTGCAAACTGGTGTTCCCTGGCCCGCATCTCCACCCGGATGACTTGCTAGACCTGATGCAACTAGAGCCGCCCACGCTATCGCTGGGCGTACCGACGATCTGGATGAGCCTGATTCAAACCTATGAGGCCTCTTTGAACAAAGAGCCGGGCCGCTGGCGCCTGCCCGCCGGTATGCGCAGCCTGGTCGGCGGGGCTGCGGTGCCCGAGGCGCTGATACGCGCTTTTGACAAGCACGGCATCTGGATTCAGCAAGGCTGGGGCATGACCGAGACATCGCCGCTAGCTACCGTGTCGTACACCAAGTCCGAATTCATCCACGCAGACGCCGAGGAACGCTACCGCCGCGCCGCCATGGCCGGTGTGCCAGTGCCACTGGTAGACATCCGCATGCGCGGCGACGATGGCACAGACGCGCCCTGGGACGGACAGTCGGTAGGCGAAATACAAGTGCGCGGCCCCTTCATCACCGGCAGCTACCACGAAGTACCCATCAGCGAAGAGAAGTTCAGCGCCGACGGCTGGCTGCGCACCGGCGACGTGGCGTCTATGGACGCACACGGCTTTGTGCGTATTACCGACCGCACCAAAGACCTCATCAAATCAGGCGGCGAATGGATCAGTTCGGTGGATCTTGAAAACGCCTTGATGGGACATACCGATGTAGCCGAAGCAGCAGTAATTGCCATCCCCGACCCGAAGTGGAGCGAGCGGCCACTGGCCTGCGTGGTGCCCAAGGCCGGGAAGACACTGGACTTCGCCGCACTGAACGCGCACTTACTCGCCCACGGTTTCGCTAAATGGCAGCTGCCCGAACGCTATGAAAGCATTGCCGCCGTGCCACGCACCTCGACAGGCAAGTTTTACAAACTGAAGTTGCGCGAGATGTTTCCGGCTTGACGTCGAGAGCGCCTTTGCTCGTAATTGCCGACGAATGGCCGATCGCATGATCAGCAAGCGCACATATTTCTGAAGAAGGTATCTTCGGCGTCTATGCGGTGCCGATTAAAGTGGCCGCCTGCATGCGAAAGACATTTCTGCACCTTCGGATGACCAACCAGCAATCAAGTCCTTTTTAGGAAGCGAGCATGCCCAACAGCCCAAGCTCCCCTGAACCCGCCAAGGCCTGGGTCATCGTCTGGGCCAGCTTCATGTGCCTTACCGTGATCTTTGGCGTTTCCTATTCATTTGCCGCTTTCTTTGACAGCTTTGCCAAAGAGTTTTCAGCCCAGCGCGCCGATGTTTCCTTGATCTTTGGCTTATGCGGTTTGGTGTACTTTGTGTTGGGCGCACTGGGTGGCATATTGGCGGATCGTTGGGGCCCGCGCGTCGTCTGCATGACCGGCATGGGCCTGGTTGCGCTGGGTTTGTATTTCACCAGCCTGGCGCAGTCCTTGGGCAGCATTTACCTCAGCTTCGGTCTTTTGGTTGGGCTTGGCATTGCCTTTGTATACACACCGGCCATTGCGGCCGTGCAGCCCTGGTTTACCCAGCGTCGGGTGCTGGCCTCCGGGATTGCGGGCTCCGGCGTGGGTGCAGGTACGCTCATTGTGCCGGTGGTCGTGAGCTACCTCCTGACGCACATTTCCTGGCGGGACACGCTGCAAGCCATGGCGCTGGGCGTCGTGGCCATCGGCTGCGCATCGGCCTACCTTTTGGAAAAGGCGCCCTCCCTGGATGCAAGTGCCCCAGGTCAGTTGGCGGGGCTTACGCTGAGGGAAGCACTTCAAACACCCGTCTTTCGCTGGCTTTATCTGTGCTGCCTGATCAGTGCGCCTGTCATGTTCATGCCCTTTGCGCATATTTCTGCGGCGGCCAGAGACGCAGGCGTGGCGGACGCGCAGGCGGTAGGACTGGTAGGTTTGATCGGCATCGGCAGCGTGACGGGCCGCTTTGGCATCGCCTGGGTGGCCCAGCGATTGGGACGTATCCAAACTTTGCTGCTGATGCAATGCCTGATGGGCCTGAGCTACTTTTTATGGGCAGGCGCCCACGAGCGCCTGATGTTCGCCGCCTTCGCGCTGTGCTTTGGCCTGAGCTACGGCAGCATCGTGTCCCTCTTGCCGGCCATTTGCATGGACTTGTTTGGCGGCAAAGCCGTATCAGCCATCATCGGCACGCTGTACACCGGCGCCGCCTTTGGCAAC
>Ga0209358_10001408_pt1 | contig 19188 bp, 24 predicted proteins | sample LauGreFa1BDMLBSN_2_FD_187574 | JGI IMG/M metagenome (GOLD analysis project Ga0209358, IMG submission 187574) | Freshwater lake microbial communities from Lake Michigan, USA - Fa13.BD.MLB.SN (SPAdes) (version 2) | ecosystem: Environmental > Aquatic > Freshwater > Lake | place: Lake Michigan, USA... | reverse complement strand
TATTAATATTTACTTTAAACAATATTTACCGTACTTTTTTTTTAAATTGAATTATAATTATTTTTAATATTTTAAAATTTTATAAAACTAGTTTAAAAAAAAATTACGGTATTTATTGTTTAAAGGAAGAATAATAAGGTTTTTAGACAAGTTATATTAAACCTTATTAAAGTAAAAATAAATAATATTAGATAAGTTATATAAAAATAATTATCTCATATATACCATTTGAATACCATTATTTAATTTAATGGTATAAAAGGACATTCCTTTTATTTGTTCTCTAATTCGAAATCGATGATAATTAATAGTATCCCTATTATGAATATAATTATAATTATGAGAGTTTAACCAGTCTTTGCATTGTTTAGGAGTATATAAAGACTTTGGGAATAATATGGCATGGAGTAATGATTTCTTCCCTTCGTCCTTCGGTAGTCGATGTTCTAAAATAGGCATTCTTACTTATTTTATTATTTTATTTTATTATTATTTTTTAATATAACTTATCTAATGATTATTAAATCATTTTTAATTTTTTTAATAATTTTTTATATTCGTTTATTTTTTGTTTATATTCTTTTATAACTAATTTTATATCATTTACAGTATAAAATGTATATGACATATAAATATTAAATGCTCCATCGAGTTCATCGTATATTTTTCTAAATTCTTCATTTGTATTTCTTTTTTGATTTATATTAGTATTTATTAAATTATTTATTTCGAGAAAACTAATTAATATATCATCTAATTTTTTTTTATATTCTTTTATTTTTTCTTTATTTTTATTTTGTTCATTTGTCTCTCCATTCATAATTTTTTTAATATCTTGATATTCTTTTCCTCCTTTTTTAGGAATACACCACTCTGATTTTCCTTTATTATATTCTTTTAATGCTTGAACCCATTTATTAGGCATTAATCTTAATAAATAACAAGAAAATAAAGGTAATCAATATTTAAAGACATTCATTACATATTTTTTTACCTTTTTTAAAATCAAAGTATTCATTACATTTTTTACATACACGAATGGGATAAATTTTTTTATCATCTTTTAAACAATAAATATTACTTTTTAGATGATAATATATACCACCTTTATCAAAATTTATTTTATTACATTGATCTTCACTAATAATTATATTATCCATTATATATATAAATATTAAATTATTTTATGTATCTTAAACCACCAATATGAATAATATACTTCCCAAGATATGAATACACCTAAACAAATTTTATAAATAATTTCTTTTTTCATTATCTAATTAAATAATAAGATGAAAAATAAAAACCATATTATTATTTCTAATCATTAATTAAAATGAAAGAAGAAGAATTAAAAAGGGTTTCAAACCCTTTAAAAGTATTCGAGAATGCTCGAAGAGTTTACGGGGGTAATACTCAAATATTTATAAGTAATAGGAAAGATAAAAAATATATGATATATAACCCTTTTAATAATAAGTTTGTTCATTTCGGACAAATGGGATACGAAGATTATACGAAGCACGGAGACCAAGAACGAAGAAATAACTATTTAAATAGGACTTCTAAGATTAAAGGAGATTGGAGGAATGATAAATATTCTCCTAATAACTTATCGCGCTTTCTTTTATGGGATGCTTAATTATTTAAGGATAAGTTATATAAGATTATTTAAAAATGAATGAAAATAATTATATTAAATTGATGTCTTTAATCGATGATATTAAAGAAAAAATAACGGACGGTGAATATTTAAATATTTGCAATGCTTTAAAAGAGATAAAAGAAAGCGAAGATGAAAACTTGGATATTTCATTTACATTTGAAACGGTTTTAACTGAATTAAATAATTCATTACTTTCCGATATTAATAGTATTAATATTAATATTAATGATGAACTTGGAACCAGTAATATTCGTGTTTTTCCCACAATTCAAGAATAATATTTATATAACTTATCTAATATTATTTATTTTTACTTTAATAAGGTTTAATATAACTTGTCTAAAAACCTTATTATTCTTCCTTTAAACAATATTTACCGTAATTTTTTTTTAAACTAGTTTTATAAAATTTTAAAATATTAAAAATAATTATAATTCAATTTAAAAAAAAAGTACGGTAAATATTGTTTAAAGTAAATATTAATATAAATATTGGATAAGTTATATTAAGAATAATAATAAGTATTACTAATAAAAAAATAATCATTGGATAAGTTATATTAAGAATAAATAATTAGTAGTACTAATAAAAGAAAAAATAATAGACAAGTTAGATAATTAATTTATCTTTAATAACATTCATTTTTTCAACTAATTCTGCCTTTTTAAGTCTTGTATAATTACTGATAATACATAATCCTCTTTCGTCGAGTGATTTAGAGCATATTTTATTTAATTCTTTAAATGATAATAAGGAAAAATCAATTACTCCTTTTAATTTTGCTTCTTTTCTTTTATGTGATGTAGTTTTCAAATGACTTACATATAATTCATCGGTATATGCAATGAATGATTTATCGCAAATTTTACAATAATGAGTATGATTTATTTTTCTCTCTTCTTTTTTAAATTCAACTTCTTCAAAACAATTAACACAACATAATGCCTTTATTTGTCTTTTATCCTTGGTATATGCTCTTAAAAATGGTTTATTATTTTCATCCTTAAAATGAAAAGGGAATACTTGGTAATTTTTACAAAAGCAACATTTTTTAATAATTGATTGTGGATTATCATTAAATACCTCTTTATATTGCTCTTTTAATTCTTCCTTTTCTTTCTTAATCTTCTCATTATTATATTTATTTATTTTTATTTCCATTTCAATTTTTGCCTTTGCTTTATTTTCATTCTCAATATCTCTTTTTTCTTTACTAACAATTACCTCGATTTTTCTTCTTTCCACGTCCTCTTGCCTTTTTTGCTTCTCTTGCTTATTCTTAATCTTCTCATCATCGATTAATTTTTTATTACTATAAGCAATATGAAGCATATAATTATTATACTCTTCTAAATCGATCATCACAAATTCTCGTCTTACTCCATCGATTATTTCACTAACCATTTTATAAATATTCATTGGTTTAATTAAAACAGTATTCGAAGTAGGATTAACATACTCGATTATTTTATCCTTTTTTAATATATCAGTTATATTATCCCCTCTTTTAATTGCAAATTGAATTAGTAGTTCTTCATTTTCTTTTTCCTTATTATAACATTCGGAGCAGAAATAAGATGCTTCTTCATCAATAGTCCCCACAAACTTGCTATAATATTTTTTATGATTACCCATAATTGAACATACTGAACAACGATAAGACATTATATATTATATAACTTATCTTCTTATATATATTAATATTTACTTTAAACAATATTTACCGTAATTTTTTTTTAAACTAGTTTTATAAAATTTTAAAATATTAAAAATAATTATAATTCAGTTTAAAAAAAAAGTACGGTATTTATTGTTTAAAGGAAGAATAATAAGGTTTTTAGACAAGTTATATTAAACCTTATTAAAGTAAAAATAAATAATATTAGATAAGTTATATTAAAATAATTATTTATATTCTTTTGTATTAATATTATAAACTCCACAAAGTCTTGTAAGTTCTTTTTCTAAGAATTTATGATATTCGAAGCATTTGGAGCAATATATGCAGTTTCCATCCGATGTTCCTTTTACGATCATTTCATTTATTCTAACCTTTCCAAAGCAACATTCGCATTCTTCATAAGTATTCATATTATACTTATATAAAAGATAAAAATAAATCCTTATATAACTTTTCTAATTATTAATTTGTTCTTGCTTCTTCTTTTTATAATATTCTTTCATATACATTCTCGAATATTCCTTCTTCTTCTCCTTATATTCTTCATCGGTCGCATATCGATTATTTTGATATGCTACAACCCTTTTTTTCTCTGCTTCATAAAATTCTGCATCATTATGAATTTTATTTTTATAATAATTTCTTCGATACATTATTATTAATAATAATAATTATTTTTATATAACTTGTTTAATTTTATATCGCATATAACACTTATAATTATTTTCGATAAAAGGAGGTATTAAAATTTCATTACCTTCATTAATTTTATTTTTAACATATTTAAATAATTCACTTCTAATTAATGAATTATAATTCATAAATACATCCCTATTATATCTGCATATCTCCTTTAATCCAAAAGAATTAAAATTATCAACATTTGAATTATTTAATATAATCATTATTTAATTTGAAAATAGAAATAAAAATAATTAAAAATTATGTCTTATATAACTTATCTTATTATAATTTAAAATGAAGGAGGCAATTTATATTGTTTTAATTCTTGTAATTTTAAAGCTTTTTGTTTTGCACTTTCTCTAACTAATTTATTAACTTTATCTCCAAAATTTTTTGCTTTTTTAATTTCAACATCTTCGAGCATATTTTTGAGTGTTTCTGCTCGTTTAACTTTATTTCTTGCAAGTTTTCCTTTAATTGCTTGTTGAATTGTAGTAATTGCTTGTTTTGGATATATTGGAGCATTTACAAATACAGGTTCAAATAATTTATTTTTTAATTGCATTGTTGGTATTTCGTCTTTTGCTAATCTTCGACGAATTGCAGATTGTATTATACTTGCATTTTTATTTTTATCTTCATTATTATTTGATGGTTTAAATTTTAATTTTTTTTGTTGTCTTTTTACCTTTATTTCTTTACTTTTTATTTTTGGTAATTTTGAATAATTTATATTTGATAAACTTAAATTAGGTTTTTTAGAAGTAGAAGAAATAACTTCTGCCGATATATCCGATAATTGTTTTTTTGGTTTTGTAAAAGCAGGAATAATCTCGGATGATATATTTGATAAACTTAAATTAGGTTTTTTAGAAGTAGAAGAAATAACTTCTGATGACATATCCGATAATTTATTTGATCCAGTTGAGGTAGATGCATCTTTCATTAATTTTTTTCCCAATTGTCCATTTTTTTTTACACATCTATTTGTCTTAGGATTAAGAATACTATCTTCTCCACATTCTTTTATTTTTGGTTCCTTTGGTTTTTTTGGTTCCTTTGGTTTCTTCGGTTCCTTCTTTACTTTATTTATTTTTGGTATTGCTTCGAGTGGTGCTTTTCGCTCGATTAATGCATATAACATTGTTGTTTTATTTTTAAAATCAGATTTAGAAGGAGGATACGCAGTCTTATAATATTTATCTAATGCATATCCGAGATCTGATGCTTTATATTGTTTAACATCATATGAAGTTGAACCAAAAACCATTTCTAATATTAGTAAATATAATATATTAATAAAATAATATATTATATAACTTATCTAAGTAATATATAATTTTTTAATCCTTTTCTTGTTATATAATCTTTAAATACTTCTTCGAACTTTAAATATTCTTGTTTTGCTTTTCCTTTGAGTTTCTTTTGTTCAAGATTTGAAAAGTCATAATTAATATTTAATAATTCGTGAAATAATTCGTGCTTCTTATATTTATTTAATGCTTTATTATATATGGTATTATTTCTTAATTGGTCAGTCCAAGCTGCCCTAAGTTCTAAACCATTAAAAGGAAATGACATTTTTTTAAGAACATCTTCGTCGTAATTAAATCGTGATGCTTCTAATTGCCTATTATATAATGGTTGAATAATACCTCTTTTAATTGCTCCTTGAAGTTTACTTATTGCAAATTCTCTTTCATTCATTTCTAATATAATATAACTTTTTTATTATTATTATTATTATTATTATTATTATTAGATTTATATTATAATTACATTAGATTTATATTAGATTTATTTAAATATCTATAATTCTTATAAATCTACCATAGAATGGTAAGAAATCTATTATAAATTTTAAAATTTATAAGGATTATAGAGCATAAATAACATAGATTTATATTAGATTTATAAGAATTATAGATATTTAGACATTTTTTATTAAAAATCTGAAAGAAATCTAATCTTTTATTATTAAATCAACTTCTAATTGTAATGAATTGGGCATTTGTTTAGTTTTCCCATACTTACTTATAACAATTCTTTTATAGGATGATAAATATCCATAATTATTATCATTTTGGAGTACATCATATTCATTTATAATATCATCTAAAATTTTATCGGTAATATCGGAAGAATTATTAATAGTACTTTCGATTTTATGGGATAATTTCTGATATTTATTATAAAGGGTTTTATACGTAATTATTCTATCTTGTAATTTATAATTAGTTGTTAGAGCGATAATGAGAGTATTAGTTCCATTAACGCTAATATTAATCCATTTAATAATATTGCTTTCGATGTCGCTGGAATTTAAACAAGTAAGGATTGCACTTCCTATTATCGTAGGAAGCATAACGACCATATTAATCTTATTATAATATTGGTAATGATAATCGCAAAGGATTGCGGATATGAAGCATCGATCCAAATATGATTGTAATTTATCTTTGATATTATCTGACATCATTTATTATATTTAAATATTTTTAATATAATTAGTTTGAATAACTCCCGTAGATGTTCCCATATTCTTCGCGTCTGCTTTTAATTGTTCCGAATTATTTGAATATTTGGTTGTTAGATACATTTTACGAAGCATTGATGCCCCGATCTTCTTTTTAAAAATACGATTTAAAAGGAGGGTAATCGAATTAGTATTTTTATAAGGTTCGTTTGTCTTTAAATCATTTAAAAGATATTCACCGTCTTTTAATTTAAATGTCTTTATATATGATTGGATGATTAAAAATAAATCATCATTAATATTAATTTCTTGTTTATTATACTTCTTCGCGGTCTTATAATTATTAAAAATGAACATCTTTTTTTTAATATCTAAATAATTAAATTCGTTTGAAAGTTGGTCATTATACTTTGAAACAATTTTTAATAATTGATAATCCTTATTGCGTCGCGGTGCTTGGAGATAATAAAGGGATAAAAGAAGGTAATTTTGAAATGCTTGTTTGTCTTTTTTATAATTATCTTTAACATCATTATAAATCTTTTCTAATTCATCTTTATCGATCCAATTTTTATTTTCAGTTTCGGTCATTGTTGTCTGGTCTTTTAAATTAGTATTATATTCATCAAGAATTTTTGAATATTGATTATAAAGAATTTCGACTTTTTTATTTTTATTATTATTTAAAAAACATTTGAGAACTGATGAGACCGCGATAATATAATTTCTTTGCGTATTTGGTTTATAATCTTTTATAATATCTTTAATATTATCGATGTTATTTAAGAAGTTTAAATTTTTAATTGGTTTATTTTCATTTAACTTCTTCAATTTTGCTTTATAACTATCGAGAGAGGATTTACTTAAATCCTTACATTTAAAAATTTCATCAATATTAAATGACATTAATATATTTATATTATATATACATATTATTTTATCATTAATATTTAAGGATGAATTTAAACCCAATCGACTTTAATTATATTGATGGTGAAAATGTATACCCTCTCCAAGATTATATTGATGATAAAATCAATTATAATAATATTAATAATTTAATGTCAACAAATATAATTATGAATGATAATTCAAAATTAATTAATTGTTTATATTATTCTGATGGTGATTTAATTATTAATAATAGTAATTCTTTAAAAAATATTTTATTTAAAACTTCATATTTAAATGCTAATCCTTCTTTGCCAATACCAGCAAAAATCGATTTTATTGGAAAATTACAAGTATATCACGATTATAACATCCTTCAACCTACTTTTCTCGCTGGTTATTATGATGTTGAAGGAGAAATAATGGCATTAAAAGCAGATGGAATAAATACTGATGCACAAATTACAATTTTAGAAGCGGGAGCAGTTTTCATACAACAAGAAATAACCGACCTTACAGTCGCTTTAAATTTATTAGAAGGGCAATTAAATACGGTAGTAGATGGAGTAATATTTAATAATAATTTTGATAGTTTTAAAAATACAATCGAAAGTTCGGGAATTACTGCCGTTCGCGAAAGTTATGGCACGCTAATGACTGGATTACAATTAAGCGCAACTGGTGCTTATTCGATGTCAATCGCACAGGGTACTGCTTATTCGGTCGCTATTGGACTTGCGGGAGGATTACTTGCGTGGGGAGTATCAGCAATTTATTATAATTATGCTTCTAATTCATTAGCTGCTAATACTTCAATTACTAATGCTGAAAAAATAACTATTTATAATGAAAATATTATTAAGCAAAAAGACTTATATAGCAATTATGACGTCGGATTATCAAATTTAAATATTGTTAATGGTTTTATTAATACAAAGGTTTTAACACCACAATTAATACCATCATTACAAGCAAATACAATAACTTTTAACGGAGAAGATTTAACGACCAAATTCGGCAATTACTTATTGAAAGCAGGTGGAACAATGACCGGAAGAATAAATATGAATACTGGTTTATTTGGAACACCTACTCCTGCTTATTCAACTGGTGATAGGATTACATTAAATCCATCTTCATCTCCTTCCACTTATCCATATTCGATTGGTATTAATACTAATAATTTATGGCATTGCGTCCCAAGTGGTGCTTCTTATAATTGGTATTTTGATAATGTTTCAAAATTATCATTATCAGCAACGTCTTTAACAGTTAATAATAATATTAATATTACATCAAGCGGAACAAATAAATTAATTTTTGATGATGTATTTAATAATAATAAAATCAAATTAAATAGCACTAATGGGATAGGTGTCGATTCATCTGGTGTTATTATTTGTTCTTCTGGTGCTGTTAGGTTTGCGAATTCAACAGGTTTAACCATTTTAGCAACTATTTCACCAGTAGGTGATTTCACATTTGGAGGCACTATTTATTCTGGCGCTATTTCAACAAGTGGTTCAATTGTAGCTTCTGGTTTAGCATTAGGAGCAACTGGCGATATTACAACAGTAAGAAATATAACAGCATCTGGTTTAGTAAAAGCAAATTCATTTACCGAAAATAATATTTCATTAGCATCTAAATATTTAAAATTAGATGGAAATAATGCGATGGCAATAAACGCAAATATCGCATTAACAGGCACAGGGGGATTTATTGGCGATGGTTCTGGTTTAACTAATCTTAATTATAATAATATTGCTTATAATGCTTTATCATTTCAAACTCCTTTATCTAAAAATGCTCTAAATCAGGTAAGTATTGATTTAAGTGCTTATTCTCCCACGAGTGTTAATGATGCTCGGTATTTAAGATTAAACGGTGCTAATGAAATGGCGAATACCTTAAATATACGAATATTAAATCAATACGCGATTGATATTCAAACAATTGACAGCACTTCTCCCAATTGTATAGCATTTAAAAATAATACTACTTCATATGGTTTTATCGGTCTTCCTGGGACTACTTATACAGGTAATTATGCCAATAATTTATTCTTACAATCAACCAATGGAATTATTTTTAATAGTGGTGGTATTACTTCATCCGGAACGCCAAAAATGATTATTATGAATACTGGTAGTGTAGGTATAAATACTACTAACGCAACACAAAAATTACATATTGACAGCGGAGCTTTACTTATTACAGGTAATACTGCCAGTCCAGCAACATCAAGCAGTGCTTCATTTTGGAACCAATCAGGAATTGGACCAACAATAGCAGGTGCTAATTTTTCAGTTCAAACAGGAACAACACCAATAGAACAATTTAAAATTGAAGCAAGTGGAAATGGTTTTATAAATGGTTATTTTTACGCAGGAGGATTAACAAATGGGATTAGAATTAATGGTGCTGATACTGGAAATACATTTTACCAAGATAAAACAACTATAAATGGATATGCTGGTAATATTGGTTTTACTTTAAGAGATAATAATTCTTTTAAATTTCAAGCATTTACAAGCGGACAAAATCCAAATGTATATACAACAATGGCAGAGATAAATATGAATGGTATATCATTAAATAAACCCACAACTATCAGCGGAAATTTAAAAGCAACAAATTCAATCGGTCAAATATCAGGTGCTTCTTCTTATGCTATACCACAAAATAAAATGGCAACAGGTAGTTTAACAATAGGGGATACATCAAAAAATTTCGGCGGTAGTGCTGGATGGAATGCTAATACAGCAGGATTACTTATGGAATGCCAAAATAATACGGAAATAGCAATCCACGATGCTGATACACGTATCGCTTCATTTATGTATTATGCTGGCGGAGGAACAAATCAATTTTATATCGGTAGGGATATGGGATGGGGAGCAATATCACAAGTTAATTTTTATGGTAATATCCAGATTGCTAATTCATTAACAAATAAATTAATATTTGATGATTTCACAAATAACACAAAAATACAATTATTTACTGGTTATAGTTTTGGTATTAATGCTTCCACATTAAGATATGATAGTGCTGGTGTTCATAAGTTTAACACGAATAATAACCAAACTTTTATTATTGATGCTGACGGAAATACAAGAGCAACCGGGAATATGGTTGCATCAGCATATAGCACAGCATCTCGTTATTATTGTTCCGCTACTACTTTACTTTTTTCGAGTATAGTATCAGGAGGCGCTACTATTTATGGTTGGTTTCTTAGTTTAAATGGTTATTGGTATACTGGATATTCTTATTTAACCATTTCAGCATCCGTTAATATGGCAGGTTCTGGAAATATTTTTTGTTGGAATGGTAGAGTTTATTTAAGTGCTTCCGGTGGATTATTAGTAAATGGCGGAGTTTTACAAATTACAACTGATTATAGTAATCCATCATCAGGAGGAAATGCTATAAATGTTGAAGAACGATGGGACGGATGGGGAAATAATTTTTTACGATTTTATGGGACTAATTTAAATGCTGGTGTTTTGACAATTAAAATATATGGTTAAAATAAATGGATGAGACTTTTATTTATGAACCTAATCTAATATTATTAAGAAGCACAAGAGACCAATTATTAACGCAGACGGATAAATACTTATTACCAGACTTTCCAATAACTCCCGAGAATTTAATTTTAATTAAAGAATACAGACAAAAATTACGAGATTTTAGCGATAATAATTTCATTATTCCCGACTTTCCCTTTTAATTCTCATTTCCCTTTCGTCCTTAAATCCCTAAAATAGATATAAGGATAAGGCGGATAAGTTAGATAAGAACCCAAAAAACCTTAATATGTCATCAAAAGCGCTCGCGATGGTCTCTTCCGTTATGTCTAGTATCGATAGTATCAAAGACAAAATAACGGATGGCGAGTACTTAAATTTATGCAATCTTCTAAAAGGTCTTAATGATGAGATTAAAAACCCATCAGACCAAGTATATGTAAGAAATCAGAGAGAAAGCATTGAAGACTTAATTAATGAGTTTTTTGAAAATCCCGAATTTTATCGAGAAGACGAAGAAGGAGAAAGAGTAATGACTAAGAGCGATGTATTTTTAAAATTTAATGAGTTCTTGGAAGAACTCGTGGAAGAATACCTACAAGACGAAGAAGAAACTTATTTTATTTGTGCTTGTGGTTGTTCCGTTCGTGCCCGTTGTATTTCCGATCATATTGGAGAAGAAATGCACGCTACAAACTTTTCTTATTAATTCTTTTTTATTTTTTCATCTTAATATTAAGATGAAACCAGAATATTAAAAAATAATCTTATTATAATATTAGATATAATGGGTGATATTACTACTTCATTCCCAACTTCGCTTTCATATCGTATAAAATCAATGGTTGGTAATATGTCTCGTATCGGTGTTAAAATTACACCAGATCGCCAAACTGACATAAAACCGAATGACATCATAACCTTGAAGCTCCCTAATTCATCAATTGTTGATTTACGAACATTTAATTTATTTTATCAATTTACAACAACTGGAAGCACTGGAACATTCCTTCATCCTCGATATTCATCATCATTAATCGAACGTGTAAGTATTATAATTAATGGGAATACAGTAGATATTTTACCAGCATATAATTTTTTATATAATACACTTATGTGTCTCGAAGGTTCTTCTTTTGATCAATTTTCAAAAAGAAATGTTTGTGAATTCTTCGATCCATCTTTAAGATATACAAGCGCTGATCCAACTACATCTGCCGATGTTTCTCTTGTTGGTGCTAATTGGTTAGCATCCGGAACGGCTGCCCCAAGTAAAATTGATGGAGCAATCACACATTGGTTAGGGTTCCTCGGTTCAAGTGTTCCTTCTTGTATTGATACATCTGATTTAGGTGATGTTTTCATACAAATTCAATTTGCATCCGCTTATGTTCTCCCTTCAACTATTAATGCAACTGCTCAAACACTCGCGGGAGGTTCTTTTACTCTCGATACTGTTTATGCTTCTTGTGATGTCATTTCTTTCGCAAGTGATGAATATTATTCATTAAAAGCATCTAAAATAGCATCATCTGGTCTTAATGTTGGTTTTTATTCATATCTTAATGCTCGTTTTGCTTCTGTTGCTAAAAATACTGGGATTAATGTCTCTTGGAATGTTTCAGCAAATTCATTAGATCAAATTATATGCACAATGGCAAAAACTGATCAAAACTCAGTATGGAAACCGATGATTGTTTATGGTTCTAATGATGCTGGCGCAACTGTTTATAATATGTCTCAAATTGTTGCTGACCCAATCGGAAAAACTGATAATACAGGAACTATTCGAACTGAAAAACTTGGTGATGGTTTTATGAATTCATATTATTTCATACGTAATGGACAAGCGATAAAAGAAAGCAGAATAAGTATAAATAATCGTCCTTTAAATTATGGTTTTATTACTCCAAAAGAAATTTTTATCGAAACTATGAAGGCACTCGGATATAATCATATCGACTTAGGAACAAATGGAATTAATGCTTGTATTTTCTCACTCGTCCATTTCTGCAAGTATTATTTCGCACATATTGAAGATTTAACCATCCAAGATACTAAGGATTTCTGGATTTCTGGATTAAATTCCCTTGGTTCTACTTTAACTATTACTTGGGAAGCAAATTTTAATGGAAATTTAAATGCTCAAACTTGCATCCCCGTTTTATATGCTCGTTTATCAAAAGTCCTTAATATCCAACAAGGGCGAAATATAACCGTCATTTAAATAAAACCTAAACTATAATTAGATAAATGGAGGTTTTAAGAAATAATGGGACTTTTTTTAATAATTTAAATAAAAAAGTTAGGGAAGAATACTACGCTGAAAATACGAGAAAACAATCGATTGTTAATACATATCAAAACGAACCTCAATTTCAAAAAGCTCAAAATTTAAGCAGAAATTATATGAGAACTGGTAATGCTAAATATTCTGACCCTTTCGCCTTTCATATGAGACCGAATAATTTTTCATATGATGGTCGAAAATTATCATTATTAAATACTTTGAAATTAAATGCTAAACCAAATTTTCCAGAAGTAATAACTAAGAATAAATTAAATGTTGTTGGATTTTATTAAATTTTTTTTCTATCATTATTTTAAAGATAAAAATGGATAATGAGGAAGAAACGATAAAACCTAAATTATCGAGGGTGGAATTATTAGCAAAAGCGAGACAAGCAAAAGCGGAAAAAGCAAAAGCAAAGATCGAAGAAAAAGAAGTTGAAGGAATTGTTGAAAAAGTGAAGGAAGTAAAAATTAAAAAAGAAAAACCAAAAATTGAAGTAAAGGAATTGAATGTGAAAAAGAAAGAAGAAGAACCTGAGATTGTCGAGGAAGTAGTAAGAGTTCCCGCTAATCGTCGTAAAAAGATAATTAAAAGAACGATCGAAATCGAGGAAAGCGAGACGGACGAAGAAGTAGTTGAAGAAATAGTTAAAATACCGAAGATGAAAAAGGAAATTAAGGTTTCGAGAGATGAGATGAAAAAAAAATTAATTGATGTTAATAAGCAAAGATTACTTAATGAATTATTCTCCTAAATATTATTAAGAATGATTATCGAAAAGAAAATTGATAATATCGATGATAAACCATTTGATATTAAAAAAAAGAATGTTCCCCAAAGTACAAATAATTCATTACCATCATTATTTAATACCTCATTATTCGTAGGTTCCAAAGGTACGGGGAAAAGTTATAAATTAACTAAGTTATTAAAATTATATGAACAATCTAAAATTAAGGACGATGACGGAATTGAATATGAAATGCGGGTTATTCTCATTTGTCCAACTGCGTCTAGCGGTGCTAATGAAGTTTATAAAGTCCTTAATTCATTAGATCAGGAGAATGACGTTCATTTAGATTATAATGATGAATTAATTTTAAAAATATTAGATGATATTAAATTAAAGCAAGTTGAATATGATAATATAATTAAGTATAAAAAAATTTATGATAAGTTTAATAAAATTAAGGATGTATCAAAATTGGATGATGAAGAATTGCAATTATTAGAGGAAAATGATTTTATGAAACCTGATAATATTAAACCGAAAATAACGTGGATAATATTCGATGATTTAGTCGGTCTCGGTGTTTTTAATAAAAAGGCAAAATCAATTATTTCTAATTTGACCATTAAGCATCGTCATTTAAAAACTAATTTAATATTTACGACCCAATCATATCGCCAATTGCCACCAGTCATTAGAAGTAATATCGATATTTATTGCATTTTTAAAAGTAATAGTTATAATGAGATTTTAAATAAAATTTTTGATGATGTTTCTGGTGTAATATCGATGCAAGATTTTATTGAATTATATGAGCACGCTACGGAAGAAAAAAATGATTGTTTAACAATTATTAATAATAGTATGGATAAAAGAGGAATTAGATTTTATAAGAATTATAATATTGAATTATTTGTTAAATAATTTTCTTTTATTTTTATAGATATGATAAAAAGCAATATTATTAAATCGGTTCCATACCCTGACGAATTTAGCGAAGAAGATAAAATCGAATATGATACTTTATATGCACAAGCGAGATTAATTCATCCGGATGTCGAAAAAGAAAATCCATATATTATTCACATTTCAATTATTGCGCATATTAGAGCGAAGAAAGGGATGGCAGTTGAATTTACCGATGAGGAATTAATGGAAGTTAAAAATTCATATAAATTAAAATCAAAAATAATTGAATGTGATGTACCAGAAGACCATTATATATACGATAAAGAAAATAATCCGATGTATTTCCCTTCTAAGTTAATTATTAGTACCGATGAAGATGATAAAAAACCTAATATAATATTAGAAAGTTAATTAATGTCGTTTGATACTCCTTTTACTTATAATCCTCTTCCTTATAACATTGTTGATAAAAATAATGCAAATAATCGCCAAGGACTTATTCCATTATATCAATATAAGAAAAAGCGCGTTTTATGGTTAAATACTAATTACGCCTCTTCATCAGTTAATAATGGTGGTACTACTTATTATGAATTCTCGTTCGATGTTCCACCATTCCAATTATATAATCAAACTAAATTAAGCGTCATTTCTTTTACATCAAATGAGAATACCGCAAAACCCTTATTTATAAAAGTAAAGAATTTAAATTATGATGTTGGGAGCACTTGGTGTAGTGATAAAGAAGGTTTTCCGATGTTATTGGTCGCACATTTTGGAGCGATTGGAATGCTTCAAAATAATATTAATTCATTAACATTAGTCCCGCAATTAATAAATAATATTACTTTAAAAATAAATGATAGTTTCATTGCTCGCGATACTGGTTTTACAATTAGCGCCCAAGGAGTAGGACATTTAATAATAGGACTTTTATTCGAAGATGAAGATTTAGTATCTGATAATATAGTATCACAATATAAATAGGAAGATGACATTAACACAAGATATTTTTTATTCTAGTGAGTTTAAAAAGTCATATGAATTTAATTATAATTTTAGTATTCCTTTGGATGTTAATATCGATATTCGAAATAATGATAAAATTAAATTTAAATTAATCGACTTTTCAATTATGAATTCGATGCTGAATATTTCATCTTATCATAAAAATAATTCTTTTAAAGTACGTTATATTACTACTGATTATATTATAACAATTGATGATGGGAGTTATACCGCGACTTCATTACGTGATTATATTAATTCTAAAATAGTTGCTTTAAATATCCCAATTGCATTTAATTATGATAAAAGCACTAATAAATATTGGTTGCTTACTTCCTTAAATGTCGTAGCAGGTCAATTATTCTTTTATCCCTTAAATTGCTCTTCTTTATTTGGTTTTATTAAATCTTCATATGAATTAATTTATCCTAATAATTATTATTCGGAAACATTCGTTAATATGCTCCCATATTCGAAAATAGTACTTGTAAGCGATTTAATATTTGATACTAATACTCAAAATAATTTTCAAAATAGATATTCGGCAAATTCGGGTATTGGTGATATTATATGCTGGGTTCCTCGTGATATTCCTTTATTCTCGACCATTAATTATTTTAATACTAGTAATAGGGAAATTGAAATTTCAAATAAGAATATTAAATCGATCAATTTCGCTTTAATGAATGAATATCAAGAATATATCCTCGATGCTCCCATTTCATATATTCACTTCCAATTAATAACCTATGATAAAACTAATTGGACTAAGCGTTTTTACAATTTATTAAATGATATTACCTATTATTTAATATCATTATATTTTAAAAAATAATATCATATTATATTAGATTATAATGGATTTTATCGGAGGTGCGGTCGATATTGCCGAGAAATTGGGAACTGCTTATGGTGATTATAAAACAGGGAAGGCAGTGCGCCTAGGGAGTTATAAAGGATCGGAGAACGTAAAACAATTAGGACATTATAATACATCGGGGAAACAATTGGGAATTTATCACGGATAATATTTATCTAACTTGTCTATTATTTTTTCTTTTATTAGTACTACTAATTATTTATTCTTAATATAACTTATCCAATGATTATTTTTTTATTAGTAATACTTATTATTATTCTTAATATAACTTATCCAATATTTATATTAATATTTACTTTAAACAATATTTACCGTACTTTTTTTTTAAATTGAATTATAATTATTTTTAATATTTTAAAATTTTATAAAACTAGTTTAAAAAAAAATTACGGTAAATATTGTTTAAAGGAAGAATAATAAGGTTTTTAGACAAGTTATATTAAACCTTATTAAAGTAAAAATAAATAATATTAGATAAGTTATATAAATATTATTCTTGAATTGTGGGAAAAACACGAATATTACTGGTTCCAAGTTCATCATTAATATTAATATTAATACTATTAATATCGGAAAGTAATGAATTATTTAATTCAGTTAAAACCGTTTCAAATGTAAATGAAATATCCAAGTTTTCATCTTCGCTTTCTTTTATCTCTTTTAAAGCATTGCAAATATTTAAATATTCACCGTCCGTTATTTTTTCTTTAATATCATCGATTAAAGACATCAATTTAATATAATTATTTTCATTCATTTTTAAATAATCTTATATAACTTATCCTTAAATAATTAAGCATCCCATAAAAGAAAGCGCGATAAGTTATTAGGAGAATATTTATCATTCCTCCAATCTCCTTTAATCTTAGAAGTCCTATTTAAATAGTTATTTCTTCGTTCTTGGTCTCCGTGCTTCGTATAATCTTCGTATCCCATTTGTCCGAAATGAACAAACTTATTATTAAAAGGGTTATATATCATATATTTTTTATCTTTCCTATTACTTATAAATATTTGAGTATTACCCCCGTAAACTCTTCGAGCATTCTCGAATACTTTTAAAGGGTTTGAAACCCTTTTTAATTCTTCTTCTTTCATTTTAATTAATGATTAGAAATAATAATATGGTTTTTATTTTTCATCTTATTATTTAATTAGATAATGAAAAAAGAAATTATTTATAAAATTTGTTTAGGTGTATTCATATCTTGGGAAGTATATTATTCATATTGGTGGTTTAAGATACATAAAATAATTTAATATTTATATATATAATGGATAATATAATTATTAGTGAAGATCAATGTAATAAAATAAATTTTGATAAAGGTGGTATATATTATCATCTAAAAAGTAATATTTATTGTTTAAAAGATGATAAAAAAATTTATCCCATTCGTGTATGTAAAAAATGTAATGAATACTTTGATTTTAAAAAAGGTAAAAAAATATGTAATGAATGTCTTTAAATATTGATTACCTTTATTTTCTTGTTATTTATTAAGATTAATGCCTAATAAATGGGTTCAAGCATTAAAAGAATATAATAAAGGAAAATCAGAGTGGTGTATTCCTAAAAAAGGAGGAAAAGAATATCAAGATATTAAAAAAATTATGAATGGAGAGACAAATGAACAAAATAAAAATAAAGAAAAAATAAAAGAATATAAAAAAAAATTAGATGATATATTAATTAGTTTTCTCGAAATAAATAATTTAATAAATACTAATATAAATCAAAAAAGAAATACAAATGAAGAATTTAGAAAAATATACGATGAACTCGATGGAGCATTTAATATTTATATGTCATATACATTTTATACTGTAAATGATATAAAATTAGTTATAAAAGAATATAAACAAAAAATAAACGAATATAAAAAATTATTAAAAAAATTAAAAATGATTTAATAATCATTAGATAAGTTATATTAAAAAATAATAATAAAATAAAATAATAAAATAAGTAAGAATGCCTATTTTAGAACATCGACTACCGAAGGACGAAGGGAAGAAATCATTACTCCATGCCATATTATTCCCAAAGTCTTTATATACTCCTAAACAATGCAAAGACTGGTTAAACTCTCATAATTATAATTATATTCATAATAGGGATACTATTAATTATCATCGATTTCGAATTAGAGAACAAATAAAAGGAATGTCCTTTTATACCATTAAATTAAATAATGGTATTCAAATGGTATATATGAGATAATTATTTTTATATAACTTATCTAATATTATTTATTTTTACTTTAATAAGGTTTAATATAACTTGTCTAAAAACCTTATTATTCTTCCTTTAAACAATAAATACCGTAATTTTTTTTTAAACTAGTTTTATAAAATTTTAAAATATTAAAAATAATTATAATTCAATTTAAAAAAAAAGTACGGTAAATATTGTTTAAAGTAAATATTAATA
>Ga0209358_10001407_pt1 | contig 19201 bp, 24 predicted proteins | sample LauGreFa1BDMLBSN_2_FD_187574 | JGI IMG/M metagenome (GOLD analysis project Ga0209358, IMG submission 187574) | Freshwater lake microbial communities from Lake Michigan, USA - Fa13.BD.MLB.SN (SPAdes) (version 2) | ecosystem: Environmental > Aquatic > Freshwater > Lake | place: Lake Michigan, USA... | reverse complement strand
GACCCGTTTGATATCCCATCGGAGTTTATTTCTGATGCACTAAAACGCAGTAAGTCTTATGAGTCGTCTTCTCTTGGTACTGGTGTCATCAAGCATCAAGCAGGAAGCGGCAAGACTGTCATCCAGATTCCAGAAACGGTACCTAATGGTTCGGTTTCGGAAAAAGTTTATTCAGATATTGCGGCACATTTGGGTCTGAAGATGCCGACAACAAAGATTGGTGGCAATGCCTCTAAGCGTGACCTGATTATGTCTGACATCAATCAGGGCGAAACACGTTTTGATTCATCTATTGACATGTCAAAGGTCAACAAAGGCGACATAATGCGTGCCGCCATTGCCGACTTCATGACCGACAGGCGTGACCGTTCCCCTGCAACCCTCATCCCAGTACGTGACGGCTCCCGCGTTACAGTCATTCCAAGCAGTAATGAACTGTCTAACGCAGCAGGACTATCCGCTGCTGATATTGCTAAACGATTCAAGATTGACCTCCCTGAATACATGGACGAAAGAGGCGCCCGCCTTTATGTGGATACCTTCTCGTCCGCATCTGAATCTGAGCGTAAAATGTTGGCAAGCCTTGTTGACGACCTGTTTAAAAAACTAGAAGCATTCAACTGGGACGAGTACGTAAGCCGCCTATCTATTGACGGGAATCTGTCAGATGGCGAGAAGCGTCACCTAGAGATAATCAAAAAGATTTTCTCTTCACGGAAAGACGCTATACAAAAACAAAAAACGATATTCAATAAATTAGTAGGGATTGCGTAATGGCATCACGATTTTTGGTTAAAGACAGAGAAAATAAACCGTACGCTCTGGTGGAACTTTCCGCTGAAGGTGCAATATTTTTCCCTGCTGTAAATGGTGCCAAATCGTGGGCAAAATGGATGACAGAAGAGTTCGCTGGAAAGAAAATTACACGCGAACAACTCGCCGTGACACTTGATAATTCAATGTCGGTTGAAGTATCTGTAAGCGATTCTTTGGTTGAGGAAATCAAGAATCGTGCATCCAAGACGGAACAGCCAGAAAAAAAGGATGCCCACGGAAATGAGGCAAGCCTTGTTCCCGTCGTATCTCTTATGGATATCCAATTGCTGGAGTTCCCTACGGAAATGTGGAGAAACGCAGTTGAATACAAAGCAGTTGCGTTCATTGCCGACCAAAACAAGTCTTCGTTTAGTTACGAGGTAAAGCGCACTCGTGCCGTTTGGGACGCATCGCTTTCCGTACCAGGAACAGAACGTCGCGGCGGCTTCCGTTGCCCAGTTGGCACACGTTACGGCGGACAAATCACTGACCGCTTCGGACGCAACTGTGGCTGGGGTGTTGCTCGGCGGCTTGCTAATGAAATCTCCGACCTTGGAGAACGGCTAGAAAATGTTGGTGACCGCCGACGCGAACGGCGTGTTGCTCGGCGCAATGAGCGCATGGCTCGTCGTCTTGCCGAAGGCGGAGCAATTGAGCGTGGAGCCCGTGCCGTCGGCGATGCTCTTGACTTCACTGGAATGGGTGGACGCCAACGAGGTGGACGCCAACGTGTTGGTGAAGCAGACACAGTAAAACCTGTCGGTCGGGTTGAGCGTGCTGCTCGCCGATTAGCAGAAGTTGCCGACCCAGATAGGGGTCGTGGACAGGCAGCCCCAGCGGCACGACCACGGAATAGGCGAGGTAATGGTCTCCGCGATTCCGAAGCGCGTCGTATGGAACGCGAACTTGTTCGCCCTGGTGCGGAACGCACAGGTCCGCAATTAGGCGGAATGCTTGATGAAAATGGAAGAGTCATGCCCGTCGGAGGCGGAACGCGTCCTGCGGCTCGTCCTCGCCCTGCCGCACCACGTCGTCCAGCAAACCCTCGCCCTGCCCGTCCTGCAGCACAACGACCAGCCCCCGCACCACGCGACAATGTCAGCAACGTTCCCGTACCTGCTGGAGCACCTGCAGCACGCGAATCTTTAGACGACTACAAACTTCGTAAATACAACGAACATCAGGCAGAAGTGCGTCGCATTCGTGAGCGTGGCGGACGTGCAGGGTTCTTGCGTCGCGAAGAGTGGGAACGTTTTCACGGACCCGCTGTAGAGCAAGCATGGCGCGACCGTAATCCCGATGCTCCTGAAGCAGCCCCCGCAGCACCTGCACCACGCCCACGACCCAATGCTGGTCGTCAACGGCGCACAGGTGCCGCAGGACAGAATGGTCGTCGTCCAGCAAATCGTCGTCCTCGTCCTGCTGACCAACCAGAAGCAGTGCAACCTAATGCCCCTCGTAAACCAAAGGCTCCTGCACGACAGTTCACGCCATCTGAAGAAGCAGGACTTCGTGAGGAACTGAATCAACTACGCCAAGACCGTGACCAGAATGTCCCTGGTGGCAATCGTGATGCGCGAATTGCTCAATTGGAGAGAATTTTGGGCGAACAAGCCGCACCCGCTCCTGCTCCTCCACCTGCTCCTGCTCCTCGTCGCCCAAGACGAGGTCGTGGCGCACCGCAGGCTGGACAAGGGCTTAATGCTTCGGACGTTCGCTCACCCAATGCTGGAATTCACGGCAACAGCCCTGAGCGGTTCAATCAAAAAATGGGTCATAAGGTTGTTGATGGCGTACTAGTTCCTGACCACGTCGCCGTTGGGGCTAATGGCATAAATAACGCCGCAGATGCCAAACTTCATGTAAAAAATGGTGGCTCGCTAGACGATGTTCCAGACATGCTTGTCAAACAAGCAATATTTGATAACGCAGCAATGCCAGGTGAGCCGCTAAATGGTAAGCGATTCCAATTGAAGGGCGACCCAAGCAACGGAATCAACAACAGAGGTATGGCTAACGTACAGAACAAAACATACGTTGTCATTGACCAAGTTACTGGCAAACGCTATATCATGAAGTCGCCTTCATTTGTTCAGGATGAGGCTGTGGGCGAACAGTATGCGGGAATCATTGGTCAGTTAGCAGGACGTCCAATGGCGCGAGTCCGCATCATTGGACAGCGCGAACAGAGACAGAACGCAGAAGGTCGCGCACGTGGTAGAGGCGCAACACAAAACCACAGCATCCTCGTTGAGCATTTTGGCGACGTCCACGGCATGGAGGTCAGAGAAGGTAGGGATAGACCTAACAGCCCAGACCGTGAAGCAGCGAAGCATGTAGATTTCATTGACGCAGTTCTGGGTAACGGTGACAGGCACTCAAATAACTACATGTGGGCTGGAGACCAAAAACTACCAATTGACCACGGAATTCTCCCTGCAGGAAACGGAATCATTCCAGAGCGCACTGTTGAAAATGCGCGAAGAATATGGGCAAGTGTTAGTTCTCCGCAAATACGCCAGAATTTCCGTAACCTTTCTGATGCACAAATAGACAATATCGTCGCAGAACAAAAACGTCATTGGCGGGATGTTGGGGTACCTGCAGATAAAGTGACACGTAACGCGAATAATATGCGATTGACATTGCGCAATCTCGCACAGGCAGCACGGGAGTAAAAATGCACGAAGATGGAATTTACGTTAGTTACTTTTCAGACGATACACAGAAGGCTAAAGACCCACGCTCGGTCGTCTCTATTCAAAATAGTAAAGTCAACATAATGGTCAATCCGAAAACAGATGAGGATACAAAGAAATACCTGAATGGTATAGTTGACAGACTGTCAAAAGCGTCCTCAAAAGATGACTACGAAGAAATTGCGTACATGTCTCTAGGAAAATATTGGGAATCAAACGGCTACACCCCTAACCCATCAGATTTTTTTGAAATTGGCTCTGATGGAGCGAACAAGTCACTACAAACAGCACGCGAATGGGCTGCAGCAAAGTAGGAATCAAATGGACAAGAACTTAGTCTCATATAAAGCGCTACGATTCACTACGGAGAGCAATCGCTCATCCATGTTGTATGAAGTGAAGCGCGCTAGAGCAGTTTTTGACCCTTCTCTTGCTATCCCTGGCACCAATCGTCGTGGTGGCTACCGCTGCCCAGTAGGTACGCGATATGGCGGACAGATTACCGACCGTTTTGGTCGCAACTGCGGTTGGGGTGTCGCTCGCCGTCTTGCAAACGAAATTTCTGACCTTGGAGAACGCCTTGAGAACGTAGGCGACCGTCGCCGTGAACGCAAGTTGCGCCAACGAAATGAGCGTATGGCTGGTCGTTTGGCTGGTCAAGCAGGCGCTATTGAGCGCGCTGCTGGTCGTATCGGTGATGCTGCCGACGTAACTGGTCGTCAAGGGGGTCGCCGCAACCGCGTCGGAACCGAAGCCCCACGTCCTGCTGGGCGCATTGAGCGTGCCGCTGGTCGTATTGCTGAAGTTGTTAACCCCGATAAACCACAGCAAGGGCGCGCTCGCCGCGCTGATGCCCCACAAGCACCAGCAGCACCCGCAGCACCCGCAGCCCCTCGTGGTCGCCGTCAAGTTCAAGCCGAACCACGTCCTCGCCCTGCTGCTGCTAGGCGCCCACGTCGCAATCTTCGCCCTTCAGAAGAACGTCGCATGGAGCGTGAAATTAACGAACCAGGAGCACCGCGCACTGGTGAAGCAGCACCTGCTGCTCCGCGTCCTGAACCTCGCCCCCGTCCTGCTGCACCTCGCCGTCCTGCTAATGCTGGTCGTCGCCGTCGCCCTGAACCAGCGAATAATCGTGATACTGCATCTCGTCAAAACGAAGGCAAACCAGCACGTAAGCCGACTCCAGTACCCGCTGGTCAAAGCGATAATGCTGCACGTTCTGCTGAAGTGCGTGAGCGTGAAGTAACCCCTGCTCGTGCAGAGAACACCGTAGAGCAGGCTAGGCGTCAGGTTGAAGAAGCACGCAACCCCGCACCTGCGAGTGATGCTGCCGCACGAGAAATGATTGAGCGTCGGCTCAATACACTGGATATTCCTGCCGAAGGTCTCAATCAGCAACAGTTGCGTAAATATCTTGGCGACAAATTTGACCAAGGTTTCTTTGACCAACGTCAAGCGTTTAATGAATGGCAACTCAATGAAGGCATCCCCAATGACATGGCTATGTGGCGTCAAGGGGACATTGACGAACTTCAAGCAGTTTTACAGAATCGCGAACAGGCAATCGTCAATGAGCGTTCAGGTCTTCAAGAGGCTGCGCGCCTATTTGCGAATGAACCATCCGAAACAAATGCTAATTTGTTAATAGAGGCAAATGCTCGGTTGCAAAATTATCGCAATGGTGCCGATGGAATGAAACGTCGTCTTGGAGAACTACGAAACCCTCAAGCGGAACAACCAAATGTTCCAGAGCCAAGCCCAGCACCAGAAATCCCCAATCCACCAGAACCTATCGTCCCATCAGGAAGTAACCGTCCACCATCGTTACCAGCACAGCCAATGCGTCTTGCCGATAATGACGATGTCCGTGGAAGGACAGAGGCTCAGTGGCGTCAATTCTTTGAAGCACAGAATGAGGAGGAGATTCCTGTACGTGTTCAGCGCGCAATGGATGCGGCACGAAATGGTAATCGCGCGGCGGACGAGAACTTTAACGGCATGTTCAACGGCGGTGGTAACAACATGTTACAAATCCGCGACAGAGATGGCATGCAACAGAGATACCAGCGCCGCCTATCAGAACTAAATCAAGATGTTTATCAAAAACGACGAGCATATGATGCAGCAGACCCAGCACGCAGAGATGACTACCGTCTAAAGCAGCGTGACCTTATTCAGGCAATCGCTCAACGCGATAGGTTTTCTGAACGCAGGACAGAAATTGAGGCTGCTCTCGCAGCGCCTGCACCAGAACCGTTGAACCCCGAAATAGCAGCAAAAGCAGAAGCACGCGTCAAGGACGCGATTGCGAAAAGACAACAGGTTCTTGGCGAACACCTTGACAGGGTATACGGACCAGGGAATGCTCCATGGAAAGAAATGACTTTGGATAAACGGCGAGAACTTCTCGCTAAAGCCAACGACCGCAATGCCAGCCCTACGGAACGGGCAAACGCGAAGAATGCATTGCAAGAGTGGGCAAAAGCAATGTATAACCATGCTGAAATTCAGGGCTCAAATGGGAAAACATACAGAACTGTCATGAACGCCAATCTCAGTGGCTCAACAATCTCGGTTTCTGGTGTAGTGGAAGTCAAGAATGCGAACGGAACATGGTCGCAAGTTGGTACAACAGCGAGAACAATTTATCTAGACGACAATAAGGTTTACAACAACAGCCTGATAATTAATGCGGAAGCACATAAGAACAACGGAATCCAAACCATCTATAACCAGCATGCATTTATGTATGCCAAGGCTGCAGGGTTTGAAAAATTTGAAGTTACAGCAGCCTATGATGGACCTTACGTTTGGGGTCGTATTGGGTTTGAACCTTCTCGCGCAATGGGCACAGACACTGTGGGTCGTATGGCTACCCAACTAACCGCATTCCGAAATGGCAACTCTTCTATAATTAAAAATGCGGAAGATGCAAATATCATAGAGTACTTGATTGAAAAACATAGAGATGACCCAGCATCCGTAAGACATATGGATTTCATTTATGCGTTAAGCAACCCCGCGCGTACGAATGCAGAACGAAGAGCACGCGATACCGAACTCAAAAACTGGTTTGTGAGTAACATGCCAATGGGTGGCGGTACGTTCTGGCTTGACAAGAACCTGATTAAGGCGGACCCCCGTGACGAAGAATAATATTTCTAAAAAAGTTGGCTTAACGCCACAAAACATTGAACACATCAAAGGTGAGTTCATGAAACTCCCTGACGAAGTGCGTCGTAAAGTCCTTCTTATAGCAAATGCGCTTGATGAGCAATCTGATGACGAGGAATTGATTCATTCAACTGTTTGGTATTTCAGCCAAAAAAAGAACCAAAAAGAACTAGACAAAGTTTTCACTACTTTTTCTAATAACGGTTTTTATATGGGTGACGTTGAGGAAAAGGGTGGCAAGGGTTCATCCATCCCAAATAAAGTAAAAATCCTCTACCCAGAGGCGTGACAATGAACTACGCAACACGCAAGCAGGCGATGCGCGTGGCACGAATGCTCGGGTGTTACGGCGCTCACCAAGATGCCGACGGGCGTTGGATGCCATGCGCTACCCATGAGGAAATGACTGCTGCTATTCGCGGACAGGAACATAGGCGTGTTGAGAAGTCCCTTTCGCCAATAGTCAACGTCAAGGCGGCTGCAGCAGCGTCTAAGAGTGGCAAACTGTATTCGTCTTATGATGAGGCTCTTGCTGAAGCAAAGCGTCGCGGATATTCGGTACGAACAATTGCTAAAAATGGCACGTTGTTTTACAGCATCCACAAAAATGGCACACCAGAGGGAAAGCCGTCAGATTTTGAGAAACTGACGGAAAGCCCGATTATGGGGATTGACACATTGCCGGGTGGTGGTTTAGTTTCCGCAAAGAGCCTTGACTTAACAATTGAGCCAATGGATGCCAAGGGTTTTGTCAACTATGTTTCACGCTCTACCGACCCTGACGTATTTACCGACCCAGAATCGGCACGCGTGCGAGCAAGACAACTCGGGTGCATTGGTATCCGAAGTTACAGGGCAAGAGACGGCAAAATCGTCTACCTCCCATGTACAAACTCTCCCGACTACAACAAGGTACGTGGACTCAGAAACGACGGACGCCCCAAGAAGAAAGACGAGGATGGTGAAGAAAAGTCACTCGCTAAGACGCCCGCGCCAAAGAAAGACAGAATTATCGGTTCGTCTAGGAATAGCGTCGGCTCTGCTTCGTCCACGTCTTCGGCATCTGGGATATCAGTAACGATTGCGGTTGAGAACGCTTTGATTTCTAAGGTTCGCGACCATAATGCTGATGTCAAGAAAAAAAACAAAGAGGACTGGTCAAAAACCAGCCTTAGAGCCCTCAAGGCTGTCTACCGCCGTGGGGCTGGTGCTTTTAGTGTTAGTCACCGACCCGGCATGACTCGCGGTCAGTGGGCTATGGGTCGCGTCAATGCTTTCTTGAGACTTTTGATGTCTGGTTCTGCAAAGGCTTCATATACAACAGATAATGACCTACTCCCAGATGGTCACCCTTGGAAAAAAAGAGGACTTGGGGCAAAATCTTTCACCATTGATGGCGAAACTTACGAGGAATTAACCGACCCATCGGTTGGTGTATCTTTCCGCCGTGGCGAGGCAAAGAACGTTACTAGACATTATGTGGTCTCACTCAATCAAGAGTTTTAACAAGAACATAACGAAATCTACGAAAGTTACATTAACCGTAGTATCCGTCGTGTATCTTACATAAAGACACGTTGGTTGGGTGCTTACCTAAACCGCAAGTTAATTAAGCAACAAAAAAACCCTTCAACACTCACAGGAGTAAAAAATGTCTTTTGACCAACACCGCCTGTCTGAACTTCAAGGTGCACTTCGCGCCAAGATGGCAGACAACAAGACCATTGCTGACTCGTTCAAGATTGAAGACGGCACCGTTGTCGTCTCCTCTGAGCAGAAGTCCGCTTTTGACAACAACATGCGTGACATCCGCGAAATCAAGAGCCTCATTGAGGGTCTTGAAGGAATGCGTGACGTTGAGGCATGGGGTTCACAGCCTCAGGGTGGCTCAGTGGCTCAGGCTGCTGCCGCTCAGGGTCAGTGGACTGAAGTACCAGCCGCGAAGAGCCTCGGTCAGATGTTCCTTGACTCAGCAGAGTTCAAGAGCCTCAACGGCGGACGCAACGGCGCAAACATGCCAAGCCCATTCCAAGTGAACCGTGCAGACGTCACTGGTCTCTGGAGCACCAAGGACATCTACAGCGCGTTGCCCTCGGGCACCCCTGGTTCCTTCGGTTCCATCCAGCGTGACCCAATCGTGGTTCCCCCAATGCGCACCAAGCGTGTTCGCGACTTGTTCCCAAGCCGCACCACCACTGCTGCAGTCATTGAGTACTTCCGCATGACTGGTTTCACCAACAACGCAGCCGCCGTTGCTGAGCGCAGCGGTTCTGCTTTCGCAGCCAAGCCACAGTCCTCGTTTGCCTTCGTTGGCGAGCAGGCTCCTGTACGCACCTTGGCTCACTGGGAAGCCGCTCACCGCAACGTGCTTGCTGACGAGCCACAACTCCGCAGCATCATTGACAATGAACTTCTTTACGGCTTGCGCCTTCAGGAAGATGCTCAAATCCTTAATGGTGACGGAACTGGTGAAAACCTCCTCGGCATCATGGAGACCTCGGGCATTCAGGGTTACGACTGGTCGGACGGAGCACTTAAGGACACCAAGGCTGACGCAATCCGTCGTGCCGCGACCCTTTCGTTCCTCGCCTACTACGAGCCAACTGGTGTCGTTCTTCACCCGAACGACTGGGAAGACATTGAACTGTCAAAGGACGACAACGGTCAGTACCTCGTCGCCGTTTCGGTTGCCCTCGGTGGCGAGCCACGCTTGTGGCGCATCCCCGTCGTGGACACCCCAGCAATGACCGAGGGCAAGGCTCTCGTCGGCGCATTCGGCACTGGTGCTCAGTTGTACGACCGCGAGCAGGCAAGCATCCGCATCAGCGAACAGCACGCAGACTTCTTCGTGCGTAACGCGATTGTGGTTCTCGCCGAGCAGCGTCTCGCCCTCGCAGTCAAGCGCCCAGAGGCTTTCGTCGCAGTCAACTTTGACTCGGCTCCAGAAGCCTGATAAGCAAACAACGCCTACCTTAGGCACAAAAGCCCCTCGTCGGAAACGGCGGGGGGCTTTTGCTTTATCATGTACTCATGAAAGAAGATACGAATTTTCGGTTTCTCGGCAATATGCCAGATTTTGACGACGTTCTTTCAAGCGTTAACCTGTTGACACAAAACGACTGGCTTTCATATAAAGAGCGGAAAAATCTTGGTGGTGTTGCGGGAGGATATACAGACACCATTCCATTGCTTTACGGAACGAGAGACGTTCTTAGTAGTCAGCGTAAACATGAGATGTTCTCCGTTTTCTCTGAAGCCGTATGGCGGATATGCCATATCTACTCTGCATGCATCCATGACTCATCCCCAGCCAGAGCGTTCCTTGCACGAATGACTCCGAATAGTGAAATTGGTAGACATAAAGATAAGGGTGAAGTAAGCGCAAGGACTCACAGAATCCATCTTCCCATTATCACTAACCCCGCGTGCCTTTTCACCGTGGACAGCGAGACCGAACACCTCGCCGCAGGGGAATTGTGGCTGATTGACAATACTGATAAATATCACTCCGTAGTCAACGGGGGCTCTGAATATCGCGTACATCTAATCTTGGATGTAACACATGTGTGAGATAATTTATACATGGCTGAACGTTTCTGGTATGGCGCAACCGTCCTCAAAGTTATTGATGGTGACACGATTGAGTTGATGGTTGACCTTGGGTTTGATGTCCATCACAAGATTCGTGTTCGTCTCTATGGCGTCAACACCCCAGAATCGCGTACGAAAGACCTCAAGGAAAAAGAACTCGGTCTAAAAGCCAAGCAGTTCACTCAAGACTGGTTAACCAGCCACAAATGGGTGTTTGTTAATACAATTCCTGACAAAAATGATAAATACGGTCGCATTCTTGCCCGTATATTCTCCTCGGACAAAGTTGACGACCCTTCTACTGCATGTCTCAACACAGACATTATTCAGGCTGGGTTTGCCCGTGAGTATTTTGGTGTTGGGGATAAAACTTGGGCAGAGTTTAAGAACTAACCCCGCAGCGGTCCGAAATCTATCAGTACTGCCAAATTGCGGAATAAGCGAAGAACGTCATAAGCATTTGCACCATCGTTCCATGTCTCCAAGTCATCATCTACTATCGCCTCTAGGCAGTTGATTAACTCCAGCAGTAGAGCCATATGAAGGTCTGGCAACTCAAGGGACAGGATGTCTCCATCCCACGCTGCAATCTCCTTATCTCCCACCCCAAATGCACGCAGAAGAGCGCCAGTAGCACTAATACCCCCGTTATATGGGTGCAGATACATATTGCGGCAATGCCCTGCATCCGTAATTGCTGTAGAGGCGAGTTCTAGCCTCTCAAGCGCCCCAAGTTTTACTAGATGACCAAGACTCATTGATTACCAATTATCAAGATGGCTTAAATATTCATCCAATACCGACGCAATAGTATCCTTTGGAACCACTATCCCAATTCTGGCGAGCGCTGCGTGTAGGTACTCTGGGTCGCCATCCCACTTCTCATACTCTACGAGCACTGTGTTGTTTGCGCCAAGTATGTCAGAGTCATAAACATATTCAATCCATGACTTAAACTCAGCAATGGTTTCAACTGGATTTAACTGGTTCTTCCATACTGCGCTCTTTGCTGTTATCTCGGGTGAGCGAACATTGAAGATGAACTTGGTATTAGGCAATAGCCGCTGAATGAACTGGAGCGTCTGAGTCGCTTTGCGGTGTCCAAGGTTCACTGGGGAAATAAAGTTTTCCTTCCAACCGAGCCTAAAAATACCCTCAGGCATTCCGAGAACGCCATGAGTAAAGGCATTACGGAGATTGTCTAGAACAACGTCAATATTGAAATCACCATACCCATACATTGGGTTACGGTCATCATCTGATGGAATCTCTAGTAAAGGCGCAACATCACGTCGCACATCCTCCACAAGATGCACAAATTCTGCAAGATGGTTGATAGCGCCAATTGTTTCGCCCTTGATAAGCGTCCCTTCAGCACAATTCAGCACTCGCTGAATAACCGTTGAACCGCTCCGTGGATAAGAAACAATTACTAGATGTTCGTGAGCCATGGGCTCACTTTACAGGGCATGCACCAGTTGCGCAATCATCCAAATCAATTGTCATATTCCCTGCAGACTGCATTGGGATAGACAGGTCAATTTTTGATAGCAACTTCTCGTACTGCTCTTTGCTGATTTCCTCATATGGAGGAAGTGGGAAGTTGTGGTCAGCATGGAGGAGGAATGAAACCGACTTAATGCTGGTGTCATAGTTTTCGGCAAGCCAAGACTTGATTTCCTCAAGTTCTTCCTTGCGATAATAAACCGTTACCGACACTGCGTTGTCTGCCCACTCTGCTTGCATCTTCTTCACCCATTCAAGTTGGGCGACTGCAGTCATGTCATTTGCGAGGACAGCGTTGTCTGGTGACTTGCACGGAAATTCAACGACGTACTTCGTATGGTCTTCGCGACCGTCAAGACCAATTTCCCATACAACTTTGTAACCACGCTTACGGCATGCGTCAACAAGTTTGTCGGCAGCGTTGAAGCGAACACGACGGACGTAGTAACGAGCAAAAGCAGGGTGGACGCCTGGTGTGATGCCGGGGAGAAGGGAAAGTGTTCCCGATGGCTGAACAGTTGTTAGACGCACTGATTCTGGAAGTCCATTCTTTGCGGAGTATTCCTTGTCTAGTGCGTCAAGGAACTCATAGCCCTTACTCAGCCACGACAACTGTTCTTCGGTTGCCTGAAGGATTCCTGTGATTGATTGACCGAGGCGTGAATTCTTGCGCACAATCGCAGTCGTCTTTTCATATGGGTAATCCATGCGTGTGATTTGCTTCTGGCACATGTAGAGCAAGTGTGAGATTTCCTCAAACTGTTCGTACGACTCAATGTTTGGCAAGAACAGAGTTGCGAGGTTGCATGACTCGCCATCAGCGAGTGCGATTTCTGCACATGGGTTAAAACCCTCAATGGAGTTGTCTGGTCGCACTTCACCAATACGTCCGTACTTACGTGCGAGACGACGGTTAAGGAGACCGTATGGTTCACCATTCCCCGAGTAACCCTTCCATAGTTCGGGAAGAATGTGGTCGTAATAGTCAGCGTAAATACTGTTATTTGAGTTGGCTCGCCATGCAGGCACATCGCCAGTTCCCCAGTTTTTTGCACGCAGGAACAAAACATCGTCTGGGTCTCCGATTGCAATTTGTGCAGAGCGTCGCGACGAACCAGACACAACAATACGCCCAATAATGTTGCAGATATCAAGCACGTCAATAGAGCGCAACTTCTTGCCTGCACGATTGTCCATGACCGCGCAGATGTCAGCAATGCCATCAATGAGTGCACCAGGACCAGATGCTGTTCCTCCGAACGTCTTGAGGCGTGCGCCAAATTCACGAATCAGAATCGTGGAGTACGAGAACGACTTGCCAGTCTCAAAGTAGGACTTGAGTACGCTGTGCAGTAAACGACGCCAACCTTGACGAGAGTCTGGAACGATGATGTCTGCATCATTCGTGCGCTCATGAGTGATTTTGACGCCACCCTTAACTTTTGGCAGGTCGTGAATTTTTGACCGCTCCACAGAAAAGCCGACGCCTCCGCCAAGCATGAGATAATCAAACAGGAGTTCAAAGTCTTCAACGTTCTCAATGTTCGTGAAGTAGCAGTTGTTAAGCGATGTGCCATTGAAGCGCTGCACAAGCGGTGTCCCAAGTTGCCATAGCGCGCGACCAGACATTGAGCAACGAAGGTTGTACATGTGGTCAAAGAGAGTTTCTGCTTGTTGCTTGGTGTAAGGGACGCCGATTTCTACAGCACCCTCAATAACACGCTGAACAGTCTCTTCCCATGTTTCTGTACGGTCTGTTCCCTCTACAGGACGGCTATAAGTGCGTAGGTAAACGATTTCCCCAAGACCACCAAAGCCCCACGGTGGTGTCTTCGTCTTATAGGAGTCAACAAAAGATTGGTCAAGAATAGGCACAGCGCCCCCCGTTTCAGTTTCGGATGTTCAGTGAGTTACTAGGTTACACCAACTTGCGATACTGAAACTGTTTAGAGAAGACCTAATTCTTTGGCTTTTGCATGACTGATGTAACGCCCCTTGCGCGCAATGAGAATTTTTTGTTGATGAAAAGGGTTTATCTGTCTTTCTTCCCAAATGTCTTCTTCAACAAGAAATGTCAATTTCTCGTCTACCGACTTGAATGCTCCAAGACCAGAGATATGGTCGGGCTTATCGGCGCTGCCAGCGCAGTCGCCAGTTGGGTGTCCACAGATGATGCACGGAGAGCGGTCAGCGTGAGTGATAGTGATGTCACCAAAAATGACTTCTTTTTGTGGTCTTGCCCCAAAGTTCATATTCCAAGAATAAACGGTGCTTTGCTGAACACAGGCTAGAAAATGAAAAAGGCACCCCGAAGGGTGCCAGTTCCATGAGACTGCGTTGGTCAGTTGCTGACTGCGAAACGCTTGTCGTTTTCAAGAGCCGTGTACTCGTCCTCAAAGAGAACCTTGAACTCGTCCTCGTAACGATGCTGAAGTACGAGGTATGCACGACGACGCGCCTCTGCACGACGACGGTTTTCCGCCTTCTGCTGCTTTGCGCGACGAGCCTTCTCTTCGGGAGGGAGTGGTGCGCGCCCCCGACGAGTGTGCATCTTCTGCTTGAGTGTTTCATATGCCGTTGTCATTGTTGTCCTTAGGTTGTTTGTTTAATTGATAGTCGCCGTATGGCTTGTCATGAACATTACCCTCTCCGTATTGAGTTGTCAACCTTTGCGGGGAATATTCCTGACAGACAGAAACACTACCCTTCGGTGGAGAAGTTTGCAACATAGTAGTTTTTAGTGTATGGTCGCCATCGTTGCAGTGATGATTTTGGTCTGTTTGGCACTTATTTGGCTAAACGAATAAAATCCGCCTCTCGGGGTTGCATCCCTGCAGAAAACAATGTAAAGTGTTATATACATAGTTACTAGACAGCCAAGGAGGCTATATGGAAAATATTGTGACAGACGTCACGTTGCCAGTTATTGGCAACATACAAGAAGCGGAAGATTGGGCAACCGAGTTTTCTTCCATCATTACCGCAGGTCCATCCGCGACCGAGGTTCGGTGGAACCACCCAAGCCATCTAATCGTTGAGTTTAACGATACGACAGTAGGGAGGAATGCACCCACCTACGACCAAGTAAAGCGCATGGTTGACTGGGGCGCAGACAAAGACGACCTTCTCGTCCACTGCCACGCAGGAATGTCTCGCTCAACATCAACAGCATGGGGCATAGCAATCGCCCGAGGAGTGGAGCCCGAGGACGCGTTCATTACATTGCGCGACTCTCAGCCACCCGATTCAGGGTCATACACCCGTGACGGAATGCGTCTGTTTATCCCTAACACCCTAATTGTCAAGCATCTTGAACGCATGTTTGGACTTGACCTTCTACACATCCTTTACACACACCGTCGCTCATTCTGACGGAGAAAGACAATATGAAACTTTTTTACAACGATGACTACGTCGCATCGCGTTATGCGTTTGATACGACCCGAAAGTCTCAACACATCATTAAATCTCTATACAGCGACCCTGTTGAAAATCTAGAAATTTACGACCCTTACCTGTTTACAGACGAGACCAAGTCCATTATCCAGCGCATCCATACGGATGACTATGTAAACGCCCTCCAATCTGGGAAACCCAGAAATCTTGCAGAATCCCAAGGATTTGATTGGGATGAAGGAATTTGGACTATGGCAGTAGCGCATAGTTCAGGTCTGGTTGGAGCAATCCATTACGCATTGGAAGAAAATGCCCTGACGGGGAGTCTGTCCTCAGGATTGCATCACGCACGTCGCGGGATGGGTGGCGGTTTCTGCACCATTAACGGTCTTGCAGTAGCGGCTCGCCATGCACTTGACATGGAGGCTACCCGTGTACTTGTCCTTGACTTTGACGCCCATGGAGGCGGTGGAACGTGGGACATCATCAAATCCAAAATGCCATCAGTGACGCAGATTGACGTTGTTTGCTCTCTGTTTGACACCTACGAACCAAGTGGTGAAAGCGCAATTTGGGAGGCATCAGCAGCCAATTACAGTGACCAGATTGAGCGTGCCCTTGAGTATGCGGAAACACTTACGCCATTTGACGTCATTATTTACAACGCAGGCATGGACCCTCTGAATAGCGGTGTTGATATTGAAGACATCATTTACCGTGAAGCGGCAGTTCGTTCATTCATCGGCAACACTCCTGCGGTATTTGCCCTAGCGGGTGGCTACACGTGGGGGAAGAAGTCAATGGACGATGTCGTCAGTTGGCACCGACTTACGATTGAGCAGTGGGCAGGGAAGTAATTCCTGCCCAGCCGTGTTGCACTCATCTAACATGCATGTTATAGTATGAGGCTACCGAGGAGGACTAATGCCCCCTTTATTCATTCACTGTCATTTTTGCAACCGCAGGAGATTTAGACCCTTGGTCTACAGGTATCTCCTCGGTCGCAATAAGTGGCAATGCAAAAACATACTAAAGTGCCAAAGGAATTGGAATTGATAAGAGGAACAGAGACGTTAGTGATGCCACACGTAAATCCAGAGTTGCTAACAAAGATAACTGAAGAGTATGAACACTGGTGGAAATACGATTCCGTGCGTAGCATTGTCAGCGTGATGCGTCTCTTGGGTGAGGCACATCAAGCAATCAAAGACTACGAAGTACAGGTTGGCGAACTTGAAGCAGAAATTCAACGTCTCGGGCGCATTGCTCAATACTGATAGACATAACATACGGAGAACATATGACAAACGAACTTAAACACGGTACATACGCTTGCTACACCAACAGCAAGTGTCGTTGCGAAGAATGCAGAAAAGCGGCACGCGAATATATGCAGAAGTATCGCAAAACTGACAGTGGGCGAGCCAAGACTCGCAAGTACACACACCTACAAGCCAAGCGCAACACGCAGGCAGCAGTCTGGTTGCGTAAAAACCTCCCTGATGTCTGGAAGCAGATTTGCGATGAGGTGAACGCTAAAGAAAAGAGTTCGTGATGTGCAATTTTTTGCGTCGCCCCGGAGACTATGGAGGAACTGAAGCACACGGATATTTGACCAACGTCGTCGTTGATTCATCCATTCCTAACGTGACCGTTAGTTATGCAAGTAAACCTCGCAGTTCTAACCCTTCACTCATCGCATTGCGGACATTTATTGCGCATCACCCTGAAGAGATGGCGAATCTCGCATCAAGTAATCCAGAACTTTTCGGATTGTTAGTATCTATCGCGGAAGATAACTAATGGATTTTGACGCAATGAGAGGCGCAATGGAGCGTGCACTACGCCACGAAACTGAACAACGTGATAAAGAGATTATTGAAATCGCTAATCACCCACATCATTTTTCTGTTGGTGAAGTTCAGACAGCAATGAAACATTTAGCGGAAAGAGATGCGCGTCAGCGCTCTCTTCTGAGGCGCACGCTACCAATCCTGATGGCACATTATTCCGAAAAACTTTACGGAGAACCTTGGGTTCATAACCTTGACAAACGTTTACCTCTTGAATCGCGGGTAGTTCACAATATTGCAATTTCCCTTGGCGAGATACCAACCTCTCTATTTCCACCGCATTGGCGCCCATACCCCGACACCAACGACTCCAAGGCATAAATAATGCGGGTCTACCTTGATTCTTCGGTTAACACTATTGAGGTAGGAATTTGCTATTTCCCAGACGAAAAAGAAATAGGAGTTAAAATATGGAAATGGATAATGATTATCTCCTTCGGCGAGAACTTGCTAAAGAGCGACAAAAAACCACGCTTCTCTCGCAAGAGATACGAAACATCCGTGAAGGAATTGCAGAGCGTTCTCGTCTCACTACAGAAAAACTCACCGAATTTCCAGCAGGAAGTTTGGGGAAAAAGTACGGAACAATCGGAACCAATTACAAAACCATTAAGCGTTTCTGACCCCTTGTCAGATTCAGAAAATTCTGATACCCTCTAGCGCATGACATCAAAAGCAGTTATCTCCATCACGGTCAAAACCATCATCATTTGTGCAGCAATCTCAATCGTTACTGGAACAGCCCTTTGGTTAGCCATAGACGTAGCCTCTTTTTACACAGAGAACCAGTTCACTGGCAAAATGAAAGCGTACGATGCCCATCTCATTAACTGCATCGGTGCCGCATTCATAATGACTCTCGCAACAGTGATTTGCAAAGCGCTTGGAAAGTTGATAGACTCTGAGAAATAAGTAGGAAGGTTAAATGTTAGACATTAAAAAATTCGGTCCGTGTTTTGTATCTGTAGCACATCGTGGCAGTAACTATATAGATGAGTACTGTTACGGTCCCTTCGCCAATGGCGAGGATGCAGTCACATGGATGGACGCACAATTTGAGCAAGGGTTTCGTGGTGATTTTCACGTAACTCAACTTCGCACACCGAACCGAGAGCGCACCTACGACGATTGGTGGCTCTCCGACCAACACAAAGACGAGTCTTTCTTTAGACTTGAATACCCCGAATACTCAGGAACAGAATTCTAAACAACAAAGGAAAACATGAATACTAAACTCATTGCAAAAGTAAACGAAGCCCTCGTAGCGGGAAAGATTTGCGCAGACGGACATACGATTTTTTCACCAGTGTTCTATTCGCCATTCTTCTCCGAAGATGAACTGCGTACAGCAGGTCTTATCCGTAACTTCAAATCCGACCTCTCTGACCACAAGGGGACAATCTTCGGTAACGACGGCATTGTTCGTGAAGAACTGAAGGACAGCGTGTACAACCTTGACTTCCTTCACTGGCTCCACCAGCAATTGGAAATTGACGAACCTGTTACCATGTATGGTCGCGGCTCACAGGCTCAGCAGATTGTTGAGCAGATTTACCGAAAACTGGCACCAGCCCAGTAATCGGTGTAAAGCGCGATTTGCATTTTCTTTGTCACTATGATAAATTTGTAGCAACGACATAGAAATACTAAATGAAAGGTTTCAGTTGAAACGCAAAGTTACTGCCCCGACGCGCACCCCAACCATCCACGAACGCCAAATTCCAACAGCCACTGTTGATGGCGTTGAAATCAACGACGGCACAATGATGGTTGTTGAGGGCGAAGTAGGAACATTTAAGTTCAAGTACATTGATGCCACTGATGGTTCAATCACCTGTGTTGGTGGACAAACTGGATACGGCATGTGGCGTTCGTTCAAACCAGAACGATGCCATCTCGTTGGTTGGATTCGTCCTCGCGAGACGGACGGAGATGAACCCGCAACTCACACACGCTCACAGCGTTATGCAGCGTTCGTCAATTGGGCGCGAGCGCATGACGGAGAGCAATTCACCACCGAGCAACTCGTAGAACAGTCTGGTTTCTCGTATCAGACAACTTTAAAGTTTATTGACTCCCACCCCAACTTCAACAAAATCAAGAAGGGTCTTTACGAGTGTCGCAACGACTTACTGCGACGCAACGAAAAGAAGAACTAACGTT
>Ga0209358_10001403_pt1 | contig 19220 bp, 10 predicted proteins | sample LauGreFa1BDMLBSN_2_FD_187574 | JGI IMG/M metagenome (GOLD analysis project Ga0209358, IMG submission 187574) | Freshwater lake microbial communities from Lake Michigan, USA - Fa13.BD.MLB.SN (SPAdes) (version 2) | ecosystem: Environmental > Aquatic > Freshwater > Lake | place: Lake Michigan, USA... | reverse complement strand
ATCACTAACCTTGATTGGCCTTTCACCCCTAATTACAAATCATCCCAGAATTTTGCAACATTCATGGGTTCAGTCCTCCAGTTTAAAACTTTCAACTTGTTCATAATTAGATCGGTTAGTTTCGGGTTTAATAAAAATAACTTTAAAAATACTTTCGTTACGCCTATTTAAAAATTAAGCTTGCTATTTCTATTAACTCACTAGCCCATTATGCAAAAGGTACGCTATTGCTTAAGCTTTAACTGGTTAAACATTAAGTTTCAGGTTCTTTTAACATCTCTATTATGATAACTTTTCACCTTTCATTCACACTACTCTTCACTATCGATGTTAAACAATCTAGCCTTAGAAATTGATTTTACTACATTCAATCGTATAAGTTCATTCTACGACTTAATCGGAAACTACTGCAAAACGCTATTGCATTATTTTTATAATAATACTGTTATAATTTTTAGTACTTTATTCTTGGATAATTTTTCAAAAAATGAATTAATTTTGAAAAAAAATTAATAATGGTTATTAAATAGTTGTTATTAACTAAAAATTTAGGTATAACTAACAAAGAGTTAATTTTAGTGAACTTTGTTAAAAAATATTTGATAATAAGATTTATTATAATAGTAATATAATTTAATAAGAATTTATAACTAAAAAAATGTCAAGTTGTGTTATTTTTACTTAATATTTTTAAAAAAGGTCTTAAAGAAAAGGATAAAAAAACACAATACATAAAAAATGTATAAAAATCACCTGAGTCTACTAACTCTATACCAAATTTTTCAGAAATTAAAAAACCTAGAAAACCGGCAAATAAAGCTGCTACACCACCTGAGACCATATCATAAGCTGGTGATCTTGAATATTTTAATTTTGTATATATTTTCTCTTTTTTTAAAAAATTTATGTCAAAAATAGATCATAATAAACTATTGTTTTTTTTTAAGTTTTTTTTTCTCCTTGAGACTAACATTATTAAATCGTCGTTATTTAATATAGTTTTAATTGATTTTTTTAAAGTTTTATTTATAAAAGTTGATTTATAAGTTATGATTCAATGACTCTTTAATTGTTGAGTACCTAATCTATTAATATCTAACAATATATGGTTCGGATATTTCATTAAAATTATAAAAATTTAAAATTTAAATTAAATGTTGGTTTAAAGTTTAATGGTTTTTTTTGTAAATTTAATTTATCGTACCTTTTAAAATTTAAATGATTTGATATACTATAATTTTTAAATAAAAATAAATAATTGATTTTATTAAAAAATTTAATAATATATAAAAAATTGATGCTATTTAATAACATAGATATGATATTATACCCAATATTAATATTAATATTTTCTTCAGAACTAAATTGTTTCAATGAATTAAAGACTGACCTATTTATATTAAAATTTAACGCTGATATTTGTAAATATTTTGTATATTTAAATGTAGGGTTTTGGTTAAATAAAACTTTAAACGATATTACATTAAAATAATTATTATAATTATTTATTAAATAATATTTTATTAAAATATTATTTTTAACTTCAGATTTATAGTTTAAATCGAATCATACTAAAGATGTGTATTTTTTTATAAAATTTTTTGGTAAAAAATTAAAACTTTTAAATAGTCTAAAGTTTATTTGTGTATAAATAACTATAAAATAGTAATTTAAGTTTTTTTGAAGAGTAAAATTATACAATTTCATAAAAAATAAGATTATTATTACATGTGTTTTTCAAGTTCAGTAAGTCATGTATGCTGATCATACGAAGCAAATTTGATATAATCAACAAATTTACGATCATTTATATCTCATGTATCATTAACACCCGAATTATACATAAAATGCGTACATCATAGGAAAAACAAATCTCGTTTCATGAAATAAACAACTATAGGCATTCAATGATGGTACCTACCACAGATTTCTTGACATTGACCTCAATAAATACCCGAGTTGAAAAATATCATAATACGATGTGAAGTATAACCAGGTACACAATCTATTTTAACACCAGCTGATGGTACAGCTCATGAGTGTATAACATCTCGCGATGATGCAAGTATTTGTAAACGAATTTCTGTAGGCATAGCTACAGCACCAGTTGCATGTAATCGTAACATAGAATTTATACCTTTCTTTAAAGGTCTATATTGGTTTTTATACAATATATTATTATTTCCTATTTTAGTAGATTTATTAGAGCTGAAGAAATAATAAAAAAGATAATTATTTACTATATCAGCATTAATAAAAATATTTTTATTAAAATTACTAAACGAAAGTAACAAATCTTTGAGTAACATAAATTTAAAAAAAGATAAAGAATTATAATATACCTCTCTAGAGTACTCTGAATTGAAAGTGATAGGATCAGTAAACAAGAATGACGATTTCAATTCTTCAATTAAAGGATTGTTAGGGTTTGAAGTCAGTATATTAGGTAAATTTATAATCTTCTTATTTGATTCAAAATATTGTCTATATAAATATTCTCTTTTAGTTAAAATATCTACTAAATTACTTGTACGATAATAGTAAGCTGATATTGAAGTATAAGGTCTTCATAAAGATTTAGCATAAATATTATTTCCTGAATGGGAGGGGGTAAAATGTGCTGTTGTATTTTTTGTAAAATAGAAAGATTTTCAATATCAGTTTAAATTTTTTAACAACAATGTTGTATTAGAAATATTTGATAGATTATTATTATTAAATAAACTAAGTTTATCATTATTTAATCAAATATTAGATCGGGAATATAAATAAGGTGTATATAACCAGTTAGGTAAATAATTTTTCCTAGCTCTTGAGATTCTTGTAAAGTAAGTTTCAGGATCATTTATAGCGTCAGATTGGTCGAGATTAAAATCGAAATGTTTTTTAGTATAAGGGACACCGATAGTAGAGTAACGAGATATAGATGATGGTTGGACTTCATATACAGCTCATTTACTATATCAATCGAATCATGCAAAACGTGATGGATCACTTTTAGCAGACATTAAAAATGGGAAATCGAAGAAATAATAATTTAAAGCATTAGTATTTGATGATAAATCATTAAATACTTTGAAAATATTATTTTTATAAAAAGTTGTATTGTAGTAATTATCTTTATTTTTACCTAAAAGTTTTTCATATGATATACGACCACCTGTAATAAAAGGTTGTGAAACTCTAAGATTACCAAAATTTGTAATTGTTGTATTAGACCTTCCGTCTTCAAAACGAGCTTTAAAAACTTTTTGTAACGCATTATAAGTAACTATTGAATTTCTAGCAGTACTTCTTAAGGTTACTGGGTTTGAAAATCTCGAAAGATTATTTTTAGATAAATTAGAGTTAAGATTAATATCAGATTCGTCTATATCAGTATTATCTAAATTAAATGATGGTTTTTCATGATTAGCAAAAAAATTTAAATCGTGGTGTCAACTAAAATCTTCAAAATCGGCTCTAAAATTGTTTAATACTTCTATATACGAGTGAGGAAATGAGAAGTTTAAATTTAAATTTAAAAAAAATGAGGAGTTTTTGTTGTAAAGAGCCAATGTATTTTTATAATTTGCGTAAGTATCATCTAAAGAGGTAAAAGATCCTACTAAAGGGAATAGGAAAAAATCTTTTGTATTTAGTAAGTTTGTTGGTGATATATAATCATCGAATTGTATATTATTTGAATAAAAATTACCAGCAAGGGATAAATCTTTGTTTACTGGTGATATTAACGTATTGTTATTAATTTTTTTACCAATATTATCACTATAATAATAAATATCTCTTCTTGCAATTTGTGGTATGTCAATTCGATTTTTGTTAAAATTGTCGCTGATATTTAAATAATCATTATAATTAAAATTAGAATATGATGTATCTCAAAAACAACTTTCTAATAATTCTAAAGCTTGGGCATTACGAAAATCATAATCATAGTAATTTGTAAATAGAGGTATATAAGATAAATCATTATTTAAAGATGATTTTAATGCACTAGTGATCCTTAAGTCACTATTAGAATTGCTTCAAAACATTTGTCAATAAGAAGCGCTCAATGCTTTTAAAGCATTCTCACGACGACCTAATAATATATTGATTGTTTCGCTTTTTTTTTTAGCAACATTTAAAACGATTTTATTACCAACAGATTTGCTTGTTATAGTTTTAGTTGTAGTTGTATCATAATCTAGAGGTTTAAGGTAAGGGTTATTTGATAAGATTGCTGAATAAGGAGCTTCAAAGAAAAAACTATTATTGGCTAATTTTTGTGAGATTGAAAAATCAATTCAGTTAGATTTTACACCTAAATGTGTTTTTAACACAGAATCTGATACATTATTATCTAATCTTTTTAGGTTAGAATCTAGACTATTTAAACCAGATGATAAATTTAAATTAGAATTGTAAGCTTGTAATTTTGAGTATTTTCTTACACTTTGATCTGATGGTAAAATACTTTGCGTTTCAGATAAAGGTTTGAATAATTTAGTTGTAATAGAATTATTATTTAAATTGTTTTTAAGTATGTCTGATATAGTTGATGTGGTATAGTTATTATGGATTGAATTAATAATAGAATTGTTATTAATTAATTCGTTTCTAGTGACAGACCTATTTAATAATTTTCGTACAGGTAATTTGATATTTTTTTTATCACTATCATCATTTAATTCTAAAACAATATTTGGGTAAGTTAACAGGTTTACGAAGTTTTTTGAATTAAAGGTATTATTTGAGTTTAATAATAAACTAAGTTTATTTACATTAGTAATATTTAAGTTATTAATTTGTGTTTTTGAAAAAACATTTAAATTGTTATTAAATGTATTAGTTACTTCTTTACTAGTGTTATATTGTAAATTAGCTGTTAAAAATTTATCCATACTATTTTTATCTAAAAATGTAGAGTATGTATTGGTAGTAGCTGCTATTGATGTTAAATTATGTTGTCTTTTTAAACCATAATTTAAAGAATCATGTAAAGAATTCTCATTAGTATATAGTGAGTTTAATTGTATATATTTATTTGTAAAAATTGTAGGTGTGTGTACGAGGTTAGTATTATATAATTTTGAATGCATCCTGACTTTTTTGAAAGCAGCAGATTCTTGGGCAGTATTTGCACCTATACTTTTAAAATTCATAAAATTAAAAACTTTATTATTATCTAAAGGTACAGTCAATAAATGAGCTGGGGTAACAATTAAATCTTCTTTTTTATTTTGATAAAATTTTCATACTTGGTTTGTATTTAATGTTTTATCAGAAGAACTATTATATTTTAAAGAGTTACCAATCATTGTTGCATAACTAGGTCTTACATTGTATTGTAAATCAATACTTTTTGGGTAATAATATTCTCAACCTCATTGATAAGCTCGTATACCAATTATAATTTCACTAGCACCAAAACCATCAGCTAAATCCATAGCATCTGTAGATTCACTGACAATAATAGATATAGCTCATGTAACTGGAACACAGGCGGTGATTAGGTCACCACATTTAGATCTACTTACACCTCTTGTTTCACGTCTTGGCTGATTACGCATACTACATCATCTAGATACGCATAAAAAAGATATGAAAAAGAAAACGATCATAAAGATAAAAACAAATCACAGTCAAAACTGATACTGTAATATATGAATAAATCCTATATCGTTATGAATAAAGGATGGTGACGCTATATAAGGTTCAGGATAATATAATTTGGTTTGAGGTATAGAATAATGGTACATACTCCTTACATGTGCCATAGATTCTATTTTCTCAACTTTAGTCATATCATCAGTTTCCCAAACTAACGTCACAAGTTCCCTATTGTTTAACTTACTTATATCTATCATACGACCTTTATATTCGTATTGATTAGTATAATCTGTTGGTAATCCAGGATTAGATAATGAATACTCACATGAGTCCATACCTAAACCTGTTCACAGGTCATACATTTGTTGTCTAGTTAAATCAGGTCTTAATTTGTGACGTCGATCTAATTCGAGTTCAAATACGTAAAGAGCATACTCATGATAATGTTTCATTTTCTTCTCACCTCAACCTTCAGTGGGTCTATTTAAATTCAACTCAGGATAAAACGATTTTTCAACCCCTAAAACCACATCATCACTTACTGTGGTTACATTTTCTAAAGGTAAATGATTATTTTTTTGCGAAAACATTTCTGTTTTAAAATCAACATAATTAACTAATTTTCCTTGAAAGAAAAGAGATTCGGTATCTAGACCTAATAAATTCCAAAAAGCGATATTTTTGGTAGCTTCCATGTAAGTAGCAAATAACATGCTTAAATTATTGTTTGAGGTTTGGGTTTGGTCCATACCGGACAAATTCAGAACTGAATTATATAACGAGGAAATATTTGAAAAATTTTCAATGGAAACAACGTGTAACCAAAGCATACGTATGTACATAGTTTTGAGGCTATAAAATATTGTTTAATATTAAACAAGTGCTTTACTTATAAGCTATACATACAAAGAAAATGTGAAATTTAATAATTGGGTGAAAAGAGAGACTTGAACTCACAACCTCTGGAGCCACAATCCAGTGCTCTACCAATTAAGCTACACTCACCGTGGTTTAAAGAGTTATATAATTGTTTTAAAAACTGTTTTAAATTTTTTCCTTCTAAGATTAGACGATATAGGACCAAATAAATACTTAGATTTTAAGTCTTGTTTTTTTTTAATTAAAACCGCATTATTGTGTTTGAAATATATTACAGAACCGTCTAATCTTCTAGTAGGGTATTTAACTCTAATTATTATAGAACGACATATGTCCCCTTTCTTATTAAATTTGAATTTAAAACCTTTATATTCAATACGTGGTGGTTCAACAACTCTAGCCGAACCTTTTATAAAAAAACCTAAACCAGTTTTACGCCTATTAAAACCTTTATACAAATGAAAAACTTGTAATCAATTGACATTAGTATTATCTGCAATATTAAGTCAAGTGTTTTTTAAAATCATTAAATATTTGTGTATTTTTTTTTAATTCAAACCCTAGTACCTGTAGACATTGCTTGTTGTTTTAAAAAATTTTGATTACGTATAAAATATACAGAATTAACCTGGTTTAACATATCATAATTCTTTAATTGGTTAAAATTTAAAAAACTAAAAATTCTTTTAATTAAAAAACATAATAAAATTGAAGAGACGATACCATAAAATAACATAAAATTAATTAAAAAAAATTCAAAACTATTATTATAAAAATAAATTTCTCTTAATAAATTTAAATCTGTAGTAATATTAGATAAAAAAAAATCATAATAATCATATCAACTAATAAAGAAAAATCATGTTTTTGAAAAACCTTTTGTATAATCGATATCCACTGGGTTTATAAAAAAATAGAAAAAAGATAAAACAAAAAATAATGAGAATAATATAAAAGATACTTCTCTAGAAGATTTATCTAAATTTGATTTTTGGTGTAAAAATGTTGAGTAATGTAGTATAAATATAAAAAAGACTAAACCAACCCCTAAATCTATAACTCATAAAAAACCTATAAAAATATCACCATCATCTAATAATAATCAAAAACCTAAAATAATTAAATAAATACCAGCTAAATATCAAAGGGTTAGTATATTATATGTACTAACAAAAAATAAAAGGGTTGTAAAGGATAATATTTGAAGAATAAACATTTCATTAAACACTGCGTATACACAATAAAATTATTTTTGTGTCAAAGTATATGAGTATAGGGTAGTTTCTAAGAATTCATGATTAGTATAACTTAATTCATTTAATTGTAAAGCGTTTGGTCTATTAAAACGAGATATGTATAAACCTTTTCGTTGTATAAATCTATTTCGAGCGATTTCGTATAAATAGAAATTTAATCTAGTATTAAAACGTGAAATACCAAAACTATTTCTAGTAACAGCTCTACCTTGTCTTAAACTGTCAAAAATCATGATAAAAAAAGCCATTAAACCAGCGACACTTAACAAATGTCCTGAAGAAACTATAGCATGTCAACCACCTAAAGCTGCTGGATAATCTAAAACACGTCGTGGCATACCAGAATACCCTAATCAGAACATAGGTATTACAGTCATTAATTGACCTAATAAATAATAAATACAATGTAAATAACCCCATATACGACTATATTTAACACCGAAAATAGAAGGAAAGTAAAAATAAAATGCACCAAAAGAGGCAAACATAGCAGAACCTGCAAACATTACATGGAAATGACCTATAACATAATAAGTATCATGAAATAATATATCCATACCTGTATGAGCAACAGCCATACCACTAATACCACCTGAAACAAAAAAAAATATGAAAAGTAATGCAAATACAAATGGTAATTCAACACTCAATGAGCTGTTTACTAAAGTAACACATCAATGCATAAGTTTAGTAGCAGCTGGTACTGAAATCATAACAGTTAATGTACTAAAGAGCATTCTAGTTGTATGTGCAAGACCAACCATATACATATGATGACCCCAAACGAAAAAACCTAAAAATGCGATAGTATACATGGAGTACATTAAACTTGCTCTTGCAGAGACACGTTTTCTTAGATAAAAAGACAATATTGTGTTATTAAAACCAAAGGCTGGTATCATAACAACATAAACTTCTGGATGACCGAAAAATCAAAACATATGTTGAAATAATACAGTATCACCACCACCTGAGTAATCAAAAAATGAAGTTTGTCAATGACGATCAGATAATAACATAAGTATACCTATAACTAACATAGGGTTAGCAGCAATCATCATTCAAGAAGCAACTATAATACCTTCAGTAAAGAATGATCGAGCATCCCTCATTTTACGATTATTAAGTGTTGATAGATAACGGTAGGTTACTAAGAAATTTGCTGAACTTACGATTGATGAGTTTAAAACTAAAAATACACCCATTAAACCGATATCTACTTTTCCTATTGCTGTAAAACGTGTACGTGCTGAGAATGGAGTAATCATAGCTCAACCAGGTAAAACGTCTTTAGCATTTCGCTCTAAAGCTCAAAAAATACTATCTTCATTTACGTAACGACGATACATTGTTTTTTGATGTCTAGCAGCTAATAATTTACAACGTCAAGCTTCCCTTGTAAATTTTAATTGTCTTCAATTTGAGTATATCCTTTGTTGCATTGAGCTAGTTGTAAACATTCTATAAAATTTTTGATCCATAGAATTTATAGATAATCATCTATTGTTTATAAATTTAGTTTGTGTAGATAAAATGGAAAAAAAATTATAAAAACCGTCTGTGCTATTTACGTATGATTTAAAATGTTCAGGGGTTTCATTTTTTTTCGAACTAAAAAAGTTTAAATAATTAGAAAAACTGTCATTAAATAATTCTAAAAATGTATTTGAAAAAAATCATGAGGATTTTCTAATACCACCTGTAATTTCACTAAAAGTTGTGAAAAGATATGGGAAAGCTGCTTTATCTTGTTTAGTTACGTAATTACCTGATTTATAATCAAATCTAAAAATTGGATTTGTGAATTTTTGGTATCTGAAATTTAATGAACTTTCAACACTATTAAACATGGATTTATTATTTAAATCTAAAGAGTTTCAACTTTGAGAAAGGTATGTTACGTCAGCTTTTTCACTCTTATAGGTTTCGGTATTTAAATTATAGTTAGTAAAAAATTTAAAATTTAATAACGAGTAATTAAAATTATTAAAACCTAGGAAAATATTTAAAGATAATAAACGGGTTAATACGTTATATAAAGAATTGATATATAAGGTTATGTTAATGTTAAATAACAATATGTTATTGAAAATTGTAAATAATGTTGAATAGATATTTACTAAAGTATTAAAAATTAAATAGGAGATATTGTTTAACAGTATTGAGATATTTGATTTACTGTCAAATTTGGTTGAAGTTTCGAAATCTTGTATAAAATTCTCAGAATTAATGTTAATGGATTCATTAAGTTTATAGTTGAATAAATTTAATATTTTATCAATACAACGATTAGTAAAAATATTTAAATTTACTCTAAAATTTCTTAATGGGATTAAGATAGATCTACTAGCAATTGAGTATAAAAATGTAAAGACAAATTCTGGTAAACTCCCATTAGTTATAATATCAGGGTGTTCTTGTTTAGGTCTAATAACTTGTCTAATTTTATGAAAACCTATATTGTTATCCATTCAACCAAACATTAAATTGTCTGTTTGAGTAGGTAAAAAGTTTGTATAATAATTTAAAAATAATCAAGAAGGTTCATTAAAATTGATAATATTGATGATATTATTTCATTGTTTTTTTAAAAAGGTTTTGATATTATTAAATAAAAAATAAGTAACTAACTGGGCTGTAGAATTACCTGAGACATTATCATAATAATTTCAAGAATTTAAATTGAATACACTTAAAATTGTTGTATAAGTATTAAAAACGGATTTAACAAAAACCCCTTCAAAATTAACATTAAAATAGTTAATTAAATAAGATAATTTTGATTTAGTAGAAAAAAATTCGTAATTATCATGCTTAGTTAAATTAAAAAAAAAAGATTGTGACCTATTTTGAGTATTAGAATGTACACCATATCTATAGAACAATAACATATTAGGATTTATTGAGTCTAAATTATTTGTTTTAAATCTAATACCAATAGTTGTTTTATTTAAAAATTCGTGATGATCGTGTGTATTAACTAAATCAGTGAAAAAACGACCTTTTAATAAAGCTTGTATTTCACGTATATTAAAACAATTCATACGTTGATATCTTCTATCTAAACAAACTAATTGACAGAGCATTATAAGACCGGCTGGTAAAAATCAAAAAGCAGCACTGTTTAATCTTGGAAAAGCTACATCATGAACACCTAACTGTGTTGGTAGTAAAAAATTACCGAAAGCACCAAACAATAAAGGGATTATCATAAAAAAAACCATAATAACTGCATGAGCAGTTACAACACTTAAATACTGTAAACTATCACCGGCTAAAATACCTACACCAGGGTAAGCCATTTCTAATCGAATGATTGTAGCTAAAACCATACCACAAATACCGGCAAAAATAACAAATCAGAAATAATTAACTGCTATTCTTTTATGATTTGTTGTATAAACCCAATTATTAAGGTAGTATATTACTCTAGCTTTGTTTCAAATAAATAGTTTAAAAATTAATAATGTTATATTAATTGATTTTGTGGAAAAAAAGTGAAACTTAGCTGTATCATTTATTAATCAATCGAACGCTTTATGAAAACCATGAAAACCGTAAAAACTTTTACTAGTATCAATATCGCTTATATAAAGAAATTTTTCGTGTAAAATTGAACTGAATTTTGATGTTAATCGGGTATTTAAAAAAAATGAAAGAGTTTTCATATTCCCTAATAAAAAAGATCATATATTATGAAACAAAGTAAATCTTTTTCAAAAAAATTAAAATTTTCAATTAATCCTATTATTATTTAACTGACGTTTAAACCTATTGACAAATTTAAAGATATTAGTATCTGAATCATTTAAGTTTAAAGTTCGTGATAAAATATGCTGTAATAATAATAAAACTAAACCTATACCAAATTCTATCGCAGAGAATATTAAAAAGAAGAATGTCAAAGATAATATATTTAAATTATCATAAGCAAGTCCGACGAATAAAACTATACCGTATAGAGTAATTCATAATAATTCAGCTGTTAATAATAAATGTAATGCGGTATTAGTATTAATGAGTAAACTTCCTAGTATGAAGAAAAAAAAGAATATTAAAGTATTTAAATCACCTAAAAACAAAATTAATTAAAAAGTGTTGATTGTTAGTATATTGAAAACATCCTGAGAGTCTGTCACTTTTAAAATTATATCAGCCATTTTTGGCATCATTCGCATTACTACCGGATGGGTCAGATGCTCGTCACAATCAATTAAATTATATATATTTCTCAACGTAAAGGTCTGTAGTTCTGACTCCTCTTTGGATAATTTTTCTGATTCTTTCTCAATAACTTCATAAAATTTTGCTAAAACATCATAACAAAGAGATACATAAAATGATAGGGTAACTATATTGGCGACATCTCACTGTCATTTAAAAAAGTCCATCGTTCTTTCAAATATACTTTTCGTATGTCTAGTATCTGAAAGGTCTTTATATAGAATGCGTACGTCATAAAAAAGTACAATGTTATTGTATCTAAACTCAAAAAATGTAAATTTAAGAGCATTGATTTTTAATCTTTGTCTTTTTAATTTGATAGCATTATATTCATTAAACATATATGACCTAAATAATTTAGGATTTGTTAATCTATTATAATTAGTAATATAAAAATAGGCCATATTACGTAAAGACACTTAAAATCTTAATAATTAAATATTGCTTATACCTTTAGTATAATGAAATTTAGATCTTTTTGAGGAAAAGTATGTATCTTCGACAAAAGATCTATTTACTGAGTGTACTTCAAAAATGATTAAATAAGTAATATATAAAGCTAATACCATTCTTAAAAGTTCTTCGATAATAAAAAATAAAAATAATGCAAACTTACCTCATACAATAAAATAAATGGCAAATAAATCACCTGCTAAATCCATTTCATCTTCTAATAAAAAAGATCTATCATCATTGTTATCTGTATCAAAGAACATTACTGTAAACATGGAAAAAAACAAATCAACAAAATATTCATCATCATCAAAATCACCTAAAAATATATAATATGAGTCTAAAAAATCATCCACCATATCATAAACATTTAAACGTACCATTAATATAAAAGTTCTTAAAATAAAAGCAAATGTATTTAATCCATCTCTTACAAATTGTTTAGCGATAAAACTTGCTGTACGACCTTCAGCTACAGATGCTTCTAAAAAAGAAAAAAAATGTATAGAGTATTTAAAAACTAAATAAAAAAATAATAATATAAAAAAATTAAAACACATACCATTGAAGAATTCTAAAATTTCTTCTTGATCGTCATCGAAAGTAGCAATCATCATAGATGAGTAAAAAAACACAAAAAAAAAAACTTTAATAGCAGCTTCGAACTGAACTCTAGTATCTCTAGAAATTGAGAATATAAAGTTACTAAAACGTACAAAATAAACTTCTAAAGGGTTATTTCATTTAGTAATTCTAAAAATACCTGTAAACAATACAACCATTCACATAAAAGCGAGGAAAGCTATACCATATTCTATAAACTCTGAAATAGCTGAATACATGGAATCGCTAAAAATATCAAAAACGGCTGATGGTACTGAATTAATAATAGCATTTAATCAATAAGTATTGACATAATCAATTAAAGCTAGTGATAATTCAGGTGAGTGGTGTAAAACTAATACCATAAAATCTTGGTAATCTGTGTAAAAAACAACTTGTAAAGACATAAAATTATTATTAATAAATGATAAATTATCTCACATCATTAAATCAAAAAGTTCTTTTGAATAATTGAATGAGTCTGTTTCATTAATAAACATTACATCTAAAAGGGACAATTTAGTAAAGGAATCTAAAAAGAAATGGCTATTAGTAAAAAAGGCGCTTGTAAGAAATGAAAATATATTATAATCTGATAATATCAAATCAAAAGTTTCATCTCAGTTTAAAACATCCTCTAATCATAAAGAATCATTATCTAGATAAGATTTAAGTCAAGTATATTCGGCATTAAATTTCATTAAAATTTTATAGTATATTATATTTAGAAGAAAAATCAAATTTTGAAACCTAAAACACCTGTAAAGGTATTTATTGTCGTAAAGTCAGAAACAATTCGATTATTAAGTTTTGAGTAGCTAGTTTCGCCAATTCTATACATTAAAGTCCTTGTTCGTGCATTTCCAGCGACACTAATTTTACCTTTTAAACGGAGTTTAAAACCTTTAAATTCTAATTCTGGGAAATAAAGTCAAAATAAATAACGCATAGTATACTTTAAATAACGAAATAAAAGTCTATACTTTCAAAAACTCATACGATACAACATACCTTTAATTCAGTTTGATAAAAAAGTAGGGTCTTTAAATTTTATAGCTATATGTAAAATTTTCAAAGATTCTTTTAAAAAGATTTTAGGTCCTAAAAGTCTTTGAAAACTTGTAATACGAGCTGATCACATATTACATCTAGCAATATCAGTAAAAGACAATGAATTTTCAATAAAAGGGTTGAATTTTAAATAAACTTTCTTCCCACTACAGTTTTCCATAAATCTTATCAAAATATTGTAATACCACATTATAATATTAGATGAAAATTTATGAAAATTTACAATTTTTAATAACTTTCTTTTTACAGTATATTTAAATATAGTAGATGGTATTAAATTTGATTTATTAAAAATACTAACACGTGAGTTAAAAAACTGCTTATTTAAATCATTTACTACAGACAAATTGTTGTTTTTATTTATAGTTTTGTTATAATTAAAATAAGATAAATTGTTATTGAAATTTAAATATTTATATAGTGTTGTATTTTCAAAAAAAGTAAATAATAAATCTGTGTTTCGTGTTAATATTAAATTATTATCAAGGATATTAGTAAATTTACTACTATTCGATTTAATAAGTTTTTTATTATCAGTAACATTGTTTAATAAAATTTTTTTTTTGAAATTTCTAATACTTGTTGATTTTGATAAATTTGTATCAAAAACACTTTCAAATAGATTGTCAGATTTATTAAAATTGGATAACTTTAATAAACCTAAAACTCTAAAGATTTTAAAAACTTTATTATACTTTATAATATTAAGTTTATAGTTTTTACTGTCTTGATTGACTCGTAATAAATTACTTTTGAAAAACTCCATAATATCTATATCATATGATAAAACTTTTCTTTTAGCATTTACTCTAAAAGACCTAACCAATTCTATATAAGGTAATTGTTTAACTATTAAATTTAAAAGTTTTGAAAAATTTTTAACAGGTTTTAACGAGATATTAAAATCATTATCATCCAAATATGATAACCCTTTTAAATTAATTAGTAGTGTTTTATTACTCGTAAAAAAATTATTTTTGTATACAATACTATTATTTAAAAAAATTTGGTTATAAATAGTTAAATAATTTTTAAAAAAAGTTGAGTTTAGAGTTAATCAAGTATCAAATAATTTAAAAAAATAAATATGTGGTAAGTTATAAGTTATATTTAAATTCAAATTATAGGTTTGTATATCATTTTTTGCAGAAAAAATTACAATGAAATTTGTTAAAGTTTTTTGATTAAATAAGTTTAAATTGGGTGTATTTTTTCATTTAAAAGAGAAGATACTATTTCTATTTAATAACGTCTTTGATATTAGAAGACTTCTTTTTTTGATATTATAAGACTTCTTTTTAAAAAAAATTTTTAAACGTTTTTTATTTTTAAAACGTTTTTTTAGTGTTTTTCTTACAAACCGATTAAATAACTTTCATGTTTTTTTATTAAAAAGTTTTTTAAACTTTCTTCTTTTAACATTTTTTTTAAACTTAAATCTTTTAAATTTTGGTTTTTTGATAATTTTATTTGCTCTTGATAATTTTATTAATTTGTTTTTTATTATTCTTTTTCGAAAAAAAAAATTCTTATTTAAATTCATAAGCATAAGGACAAGGATAGCAGGAATCGAACCCACACATGCGGTTTTGAAGACCACCGTTCTACCACTAAACTATATCCCTAAAAATCATTGGAATTACAGGACTTGCACCCCTATGGTTATTTATTCAAAAATATTTTCCAATTGTATATGTTTTGTTGGGCTTATCGGAGTTCGCTCACCACTACTACCCGAGACTCAGTTGATTTTTTTTATATAAAGTTAGTGAGATGTTTCAGTTCACTTTATTAGTTTAATTTTATTTATTAATCCCTGTAGAGCCGATACTCATAATAAATATAGGTTTTCCACACCTTACCTTATTTAACATCTAGGCATCCACTTAATGCGACGTATCTTAATATTATTTAAAATTAATATTATTTAAATTTTTTATTACAAAACAAACTATTTTAAGTTATGTGTAATCCAACAACAGGTTCCCCTACTATTACCTTGTGTCAACTTCGCCCAAGTTACCATATCGTCTTTAACGTACTAAAAAACTTTACTCTATATACTGATATTCATTCTTAGCTAAATATGTAAATATTCTAAGTAAGGACGTATGTTAAAATAAATTTTAACACTCACTTCGTATTAACTACAAAATAATTTTAACCCCTTTAAAGTTTATAATATAGTTTCTAGCCGATACAACTCTTCGGGCGTGATGGGCGGTGTGTGCAAAGTTTGATAGATCATTCACCGTAACATACTAATTTACGATTACTAACGATTCCGACTTCATGTAGACGAGTTTCAGTCTACAATCCGAACTGTGATAATTTTTAAAGATTTGCTTAAGTTTAAACTGTAGCATCTTATTGTTTTTACCTTTGTAGCGCATGTGTAGCCCAACATATTTAGACCATAATGACTTGACTTCTCCTTAACTCCCTTAAAACAGGTTAAGACTTTGAGACTTTAATAATTACTCTTATTAATAGCATTTGAATGCCAAGATAATAAAAAATCTTATAAAAAAATTTCATGTTAACTACTCTAGGAAAAATAATTAATCACAAAAGTTTTCTTATAAAATAGTTTATAATTTAAGAAGTATAAGATGATGATGATCTCAAATACTATAATTATATAAACTCTTAAGAAAAAAAACCCGCTTTATTGTATCAATAAACAATATTTAATTTTATTAAGCTATATTAAAACATGATCACAAATTAAATTGGTACTAAACATCTCATGTAATGATTTACCCAGTTTTAACCTAATTTATAACAATATTTTTTGAACAATATAGTATCTTTAATAAAAAGTTAATATTAAATTTATAGTAAAGGTTGCGTTCGTTGAATAACTTAATATTACATTTTACAACACGAACTGACGACAGCCATGCAGTACCAATTAATATAAGTTCGTAAATTCTAGCTAAATTTAACATTACAAATATTTAATACGTTGGTAAGATTACACGTGGATTATCGAATTAAACCACACGCTCCACCGTTCATACAAACTCCCGCCAATCTTTTTAAGTTTTACCTTTGCAGCTTTACTCCCCAGGCGAGGCATTTTCGCGTTAGCTTATATACAAAAAATATTTTTTTTATATAAAATACCCATAAATTCAGGGTATGGACTACTAGGGTCTCCAATCCTATTTGATATCCATACTTTAGTGGTTCAACGTCAGAATATAAAATAGTTAACTGCCGAGGCCTTTGAGAGTCTTTATAACCTGTAAGAATTTTATCTCTAGATTATACATACTATTAACTTCTTCCAATTCTCTATAGTATTAAGATTTTATAAGTAGTTTCGTCAACTCTTAGATTTTGCTTATAACGTCTTAAACCGTTTAGCCACACTTTACGCCTAGTAACGGCCAGTAACGCTCCCCCGTCAACGTATTACCGCAGCTGCTGGCACGTTGTTAGCCCGGGGTTCTCTTCAGATACCTCATCATTATTTTGATCTGCGCACAGACTTTACAACTACCATAGTCTTCACGATTTTATCAATCTTTCATCTCCGCAAAACCTTGGTTCAAACTTTCGTTTATTGACCAATATTCTCCACTGCTGCCAACGGCGGGGTGTTCTTCATTCCCCGTGTGACTGGCTGATCTTTCAATCCAGCTAAAAGTACTCGGCTATTAATAAAATTAACAATACCAACTTTAGTACAGACTTCTCTAAAAGTATTCTTTTTTTTTTTAATTTTTTTAATTATTCTAAAAAAAATTTTTAAAATTTTTAATATTTGAACAATATCCAAAAAAAATCAATATTTACAGTTAATGTAAACTTTTAGGTAAATTTTCCATACATTACTCACCAATACACTATTAAGTTAAAAATACTAACTCAATCAAATTCGCATGTGTCAAGAGATTTTGCACGCGTTCACTCCGAGCCAAAGTCAAACTCATAATATGTAATTTAAGTATAATCCACAATAATTTAATAATTTAATAATGCCAAAGTCAAACTCATAATATGTAATTTAAGTATAATCCACAATAATTTAATAATTTAATAATTTAATCTGTTATTCGATTCAATTTTAAAATTCTTTTTTGAATTTTTCTTTTAAGCCTACCTTTTCTACAAACTTTCATACTAGTATATGATTTAGTTCCTTTAAAAAATATATATCTTATGTTAAGGTTATAATGCTTATCATCTGATTCAATGATATTAATACCTTTTAAGGGATTAAAAAAAGGTTTAGGTAATGGTGATGTTAATAAATTACAGATTTCATAAATATGTACTGGTGTTTTTTTTATATATAAGTAAATATTTTTAATGTTAGATATTATAAGCAACTTTCTAAGATATTTAGCTAATAATAACTTAAATAATTTATTTTTTTTTAAAGATTTTTTATTTTGAAAAAACTTTAAAAAAAGACCCACCGATAATGAGGTATATAGTCTACCTTTGGAATTTAAAATACTAATGAAAAATCTATTTAACCTAAAATTAAAGTAAAGGTTATAATAACTGCTTTTTTTTGAAACATTAAACTGGCTTATAAATCTAAAAAAATTATAAAAGGTTTTAAATGTCAGTAAATGGTATATTGCTAAAAAATTAGTAACTGTTGAATTAAAGAAGAGGTATTTCTTGATAAACTTAAAACGTTTTCTTCTTGATGGTTGTATACCCGATAAAAAATTATCTACATATTCAATTATATCGTTTAATAAAACATCTCGTCAAGTTTTTATTCAAAACCTACTGTAAATTATCAAGTTAGTTTTATCATTAAAGTATATATTTTGAGTTAATTTTTTGAAATTGGTTTTTTGTTTGTTTATTTTAAAATTTATACTCTTTTTGTTAAAAATCTTATAGATTAAAAGGTTTTTTTATTTATTTTAAAATGAAGAAAGTTGGATTCGAACCAACGTGAGTATAACTAACAGATTTACAGTCTGTCGCCTTCGTCCACTCGGCCATTTCTTCTAAAAATATTTTATTTTAGTTATATACCTTAAATACGGGTGTATATACCCTCTACCCCTATATATCATTTTAATTAAGGGGGGTCTAACATATATACTTTAGTATTTTGTTTTAAAATTAGGTTAAAATTGTTTTTTTTTTTTTGTTTTAATAGCT
>Ga0209358_10001401_pt1 | contig 19239 bp, 16 predicted proteins | sample LauGreFa1BDMLBSN_2_FD_187574 | JGI IMG/M metagenome (GOLD analysis project Ga0209358, IMG submission 187574) | Freshwater lake microbial communities from Lake Michigan, USA - Fa13.BD.MLB.SN (SPAdes) (version 2) | ecosystem: Environmental > Aquatic > Freshwater > Lake | place: Lake Michigan, USA... | reverse complement strand
CAGCGATGTTACAATTTATGTATGGAAATCAAAATGGATTTGGATGTGATACAGGTAGTTCTACTAATCCAGCTTATGTTTCATTTGGAGGAACTAATGTAGATGCATTTGGAAGATTAAGAGTATCACAACCTTATACGTTATTTGACTCTCAAAATAGATATGCAATAGACAATCAATTTGACACTTCTACTGTAACAGGGGGATCTACAACATATTTACCAAATGAATCATCTGTTAGAATGGACGTAACCACAGCTTCTGGTGCTGAAGTTGTTAGACAAACATTTAGATCTTTTCCTTATCAACCAGGTAAAGGTTTATTAGTTCTTGCAACTTTTGTAATGAATGAAGCTAAAACAAATTTAAGACAACGTGTTGGTTATTTTGGAACTCAAAATGGAGTCTTCTTTCAATTAAATAATACTACTAAATCATTTATATTAAGAACTTATATCGGTGGTTCTGTTGATGATACAACAGGAAAAGTAGATCAATCTGTTTGGAATGGAGATAAACTAGATGGAACGGGTGCAAGTGGTTTAACATTAGATTTAACTAAACCTCAAATTTTATGGATGGATTTTGAATGGTTAGGCGTTGGTAATGTTAGATGTGGTTTTATTATTAATGGTCAATACATAGTTTGTCATACTTATCAAACTGCAAATGTTACTGGAACTTCTGTTTATATGACAACAGCAATATTACCTGTAAGATATGAAATAACAAATACTGCAGCAACTGCATCAGCTTCTTATTTAAAACAAATTTGTTCAACTGTACTATCAGAAGGTGGTTATGAACAAACATCTATTGAACATGTTGCTACAATGACATCTGCTACAACAGGTACTTATTTAACTACAACTTATAAACCACTTGTTTCTATTAGACTTGCATCAACTGCATTAGGAGCTGTAGTTATTCCATATAATGTAAATTTTTTACCAACAACTTCTGACAACTATCAAATAGCTTTATTTAAAAATGGTACATTAACAAGTGCTTCTTATTCAGCTGTTGCATCAGATGCAAATGTAGAATTTGATATCGCAGCTACTGCTATAACTGGAGGTACTTTAGTATATAGTGAATTTTTAACTTCTAAATCTGGAAGGTCTTCTTTGTCAGGGGCTACCTCTTCATTTAATTTTGACTTACAATTAGGTGCTTCTCTTGCAGGAGTTAGTGATGTTTATTCACTTTGTGCTAGAACAGTTAGTGCTACAGGTGGTGGAATTGGACTTTTAACTTTTTATGATTTAACACAATAATATAATGGCTATATTTTATAAAAATCAGGGATTTAATTTAACAACTACAAATGCAACAACTGTATTAAGTATTAATACTTCATCCGTTGCAATTGTTAAAGATATTGCTGTAACTAATACAGGATCAGTAGCAGCTACATTAGATATGTATGTTTATGATTATTCAGCATCTACATCATATCAATTTATTCATGCAAGTGTTGCAGGTTCGTGCAATGGTAATGCGGCTCAGACAGTCTTGAATTTAGAAGAAGGAGATGCTATACTAGCTCAAACACCAACTGTTAATGTTATTAAAGGCGTTATCAGTTATGCATTATTAGACAGGACAGGAGAAAATGGATAATCTACCAAAGATAGAATGTCAGACAGTAGAAATTATTAAAAGTAAGAAAACTGGAAAGACTTATAATAATATGGAAGACTTCTTAAAAGAAAACAAAATTGAAGATTTACAAAAAGATTTAGCAGTTACTATTACAAATAAAGGTTTAGAGTTATTAGAGAAAGTAATGAATCAAAAATGAATCCAAGAGGTGGGACAGAATTACAGGTAGAATTATTAGAAAGATTTGCAGATAAAAATCTTCTTGATAAAGTACAAATAACAACATCTGTACCAGAGAAAATACCATTACATCCAACTAAACCAAATATACTTTGGCAACAAAATTCATACGATCAAGCTAATCTAGCGCCATGGTTTAAAGATAAAGAGAATCATAAGAAATATGATTGGTATGTATTTAACTCACATTGGTGTTATGAAAAATTTAGAATGATGTTTGATATACCAACATCAAAATGTTTAGTTATTAAGAATGCAATAGATAAAATAGAACCTAGAAAATTAGAACATACTAAAGGTGATCCTGTTAAATTAATATATACTTCAACACCTTGGAGGGGGTTAAATGTATTACTTGCCGCGATGCAACTTGTTAAAAATACATCTGTTCATTTAGATGTATATTCATCTACACAAGTATATGGAGACCAATTTAAATCAGCTAATGATAAACAATTTCAAGAATTATATGAACAAGCAAAAGCATTACATAATGTAAGTTATATTGGTTATAAACCTAATGAATTTATAAAAGATAATTTAAAAAACTATCATATGTTTGTATATCCAAACATATGGGAAGAGACATCTTGTATTGCAGCAATAGAAGCTATGGCTGCAGGGCTTTATTGCATTACAACTGATTATGGTGCGTTATTTGAAACAGGTTCAGAATACATTACTTACATACCTTATGAAAAAGATTATATAAAATTAGCACACACATTTGCATCTGTAATAGATGTAGCTGCAGATAGGTTAGGGGATGAAGGAGTAAGAGATCATTTAAAATCACAAATAGAATTTACAAATAGATTTTATTCTTGGGATTTAAGAAGAAATATTTGGAATAGATTTTTACAAGGAGCAGTTGATGCCGGACGCAAGTAAGCCAATTTGGTTTAATAAACCAAACGATGTAAAGGTAGTTACAAAAGAACCTGAAATAAGAATCTATGTAGCAACTCCGGTTCATAGCGAATGCTCTATTCATTACACACAAGCATTATTAAAATTTCAACAGTGCTGTATGATGAATGGAATATTAGTTTCTTTTTCACTTCTTAAATCATCTTTAGTTACACAAGGTAGGAATTTATGTGTAGCTAATTTTTTAGGAGATCCTGGTAATTATACACATATGTTATTTATAGATTCGGATATTGATTTTAAATTTGATACAATAATAAGAATGTTAAGGTTTGATAAAGAAGTAATAGCAACTCCTTATCCTATGAAACATATTCATTGGGAACAAATATGGGATAGATTACAAGCTGGTAAAATTAAAACTAAAGAAGAATTAATGAGAGCTGGTTTTATATATCCAATAAAAATGGATGGTATGGTAGATAATGTTAAAAAAGAAATAAGTGTTGTAGATGGTTTAATTGAAGTATCTCATGCTCCAACTGGATGTATGTTAATTAAAAGACAGGTATTTGATAAAATGATTAAAGCATATCCAGATGATTTTATTGATCAAGCTACAATTGTTAATGGGGAAGCTAAAACTAATCCGTATATGTACAATTTCTTTGATACGGTGCATGAACAGTCTACTAAAAAATACTACGGAGAAGACTTTGGATTCTGTAAAAAATGGACTGCAATTGGTGGAAAATGTTATTGTTATATTGATGATTTTATAACTCACGTTGGTGAATACCAATATAATGGTAGATTAAAAGACAATTTAGAATTTGTTAAAACCGTTGACGATTCTAATAAAAACAAGTAAAGTATACGTTTTCAGGACTCTGCGCCTGCTTTATAATAAACTAATTAATTATGACAATAGCGCGAGCTCAAATGTATAGACAATTATATCAATTAGGTGGAAGTCCAACAGGTATACAAACAATGCCTATGGATTATGGTCAATCATTACAAGTACCTTTACAACAACAACCTATGTTCACTTCAACTGGAAATGCAACATCTAGTCCAGTATTGAACTATGGACAAACTGAAGTTGGAAAAGCAGGTGGAACACCCTTAACAAGAAACGGTTATCAAGAAGGTGGGTTATCAGATTTTTATAAAGCAGAAGAACCTATTATTCCAAGAATAGAGAATATAGGTGGTCTTTTAGATCAAGCAGAGAAATCAGTAGGACAACCTACAAATAATTTTAATTCTCCATTAGCAAATACATTTTCAAGATTTGGTATGAAAGAAGGTGGAATTACAAGTTTAGTAGATCGTGAAAAATATGGTTTAGGAAGTAAGCTTAAAAAATTTGTAAGAAATATTATACCAAATGAAGTAGCTCAAGTTGCTTCAGTAGCAGCACCATTTGTTGCTCCATTTAATCCAGCCCTTGGAGCTGCAATGGCAGGTCTTGGTAATTTTGATCAAACAGGAAGAATAGGATCATCTTTAGGAAAAGCTGCTTTAACATATGGAGGTGGACAACTTGCAAGATATGTTGGAGGAGCTGGTGTTCCTACAACTGGTCAAGAATTTTTAACATCTTTAAATCCTTTAGCTGGATATAATCCTCAATCTGGTTTTATGGGTCTTGAAAGTTTATTTACAAGTCCACTTGGAACACAGACAGGATTACAATTAGGACAATTTACTGACGCTGGAAAATCAGCAATAAATCAAATGGAACCATTTGGTGGTTCAGCTACAACTGGAACATTTAGCAAGGCTCCTGGAGCACTAGATCAATTAAAAACAATTTTTGATCCAACTTCTAATGTTGATTTTGGAACAAGAGCTAAAGCTGCAATGGATTTAACAGGTGATGCTATTAAAGCAATGTATACTAATAAAGATGGTTCAATAGATAAAAGAATGGTTATTTCAACTTTATCTGCAATACCGAGTTATTTAGATGCCAAGAAAAAGGCAGATGAAATAGGTTTAAGTTCAAATGAATTTAATGAACAAGTTTTCAATCAAGAAAAAGAATTTTTTAGACAAAGATATGCAGGAGCTACTCCAGATGTTTCTTATGGAATAACAACTCCTACAGGAAGATTAGCACAAGCAGCTGAAGGTGGATTAATGGATGATACTGGCGGAATACTAAGTATTAAACTAACACCAGCTATGGCTATGGGTGGTAGAATAGATTATGAAACAGGTGGACCAACTACACCTCCTAAAACATTACCAATGGATTTAGAAAGTCTTGCACGAAGAATTTTTCTAACAAATTTAGATAATTTAAGTCCTTCAGAAAAACAATATTTATATGAATTTAAAGAACAAAATAAAAATAAAAAAGCAAAAGGTGGCGTAATGGGTAGTGAAATACCTGTAAGACAAAATCAAGGTGGAATAACAGAATTAGACTTAAGAGCAAAAGGTGGATATATTCCAGTTGGAATTAAAGAGAAGGCAGACGATGTTCCTGCTATGTTAAGTAAGAATGAATTTGTATTTACTGCAGATGCTGTAAGAGGAGCAGGCGGTGGAAACATTAACAAGGGTGCTCAAAAGATGTATAAGTTAATGAAGTCTTTAGAGAAAAAAGTTAAAAAAATTAAAAAGGTAGCATAATGGCAGAACCACAAACAGTCATATCAAGACCGGCCCCGTATTTAGAAGCAGCAGGTCAAAATTTTTTAGATCTATTAACAGCAAAAACTGGACAAGCTCCAACAGCTGCTCAAATAACTGCATTGTCACCGCAAATAGCTGGACAAAATGTTTTAACACAAGCTGCACAACAACAAGCAGCAACACAAGCTGGACTTGGTGCATTAACTTTTGATCCAACAACTGGAGCTGTTACAGGCGCTGGTCAAGGAACAGGTATTGCAGGATATCAACCTTTCTTACAACAAGCTCAACAATATTCAGGACCGCAAGCATATCAACAGTTTATGTCTCCGTATCAACAAAATGTTATTGATACGACACTTGCTGAATTTGATAGACAAAGACAAATTGCACAACAAAGAATTCCAGCTGCAGCAATACAGTCTGGAGCATATGGTGGAGGACGAGAAGGAGTTCAATTAGCAGAATTTGGAGCTGAGAGTTTAAGAAACAGAGCAGCATTGCAAGCTCAATTATTACAACAAGGATTTGGTCAAGCTCAAAGTGCGGCAGGTACAGCTTTCAGTCAACAACAACAACTTGCAGCATTACAACCAACTCTTGCTCAAACAGGTATACAACAATTAGGAGCTGCAGGAACACAAAACTTAGCTTATCAACAAGCAGTATTAGATGCACAAAGACAAGCTGCACAATTTGCTTATCAAGAACCGTATCAAAGATTATCTGTTCTTGGCTCAGGTATCACTAGTTTATTAGCAGGACAACCTAGTACTCCATATTCACAAGTAATAACTCCAACAGGTGGAGCAGCTCAACAACAAGCTAGTCCATTAAGTCAGGCTTTATCTACAGCAGCTAATGTTTATGGATTAGGTAGTATTTTCGGAGGAAGATAAGAGTGTATAACGTATTTAAAAGACCAATGTTTAAATTAGGTGGTCAAGCGGACCAAGGAACAGGGATCATGTCCACTGTTGAACCTAGACAAAATTATATGTTTGGAAACGTTGCTCAACCATTAACACCATTTCAAAATACTTATACAGAACTTCCAGCTTATGCTTATGGTGGAAGAATAGGTTACGCTCAAGCGGGACCTGTACAAGTACCAGATCCATTTAACTATTTTGCTCCAAGCAATATTCCAAAAGCAGGAGTTCCTCAAGTTCAAACTGAGTCTGGAGAATCTATTTTAAGAAAAAGACAAGCTGATTTTGATGCAAAAGTAAGAGCTTTAAATGCGGGGGAAACTCAAGGTATTCCTTCTATAAGTAAACCACAAATAAAAGGAACACCATTTTTTGCAAGAAGTGCTCAAGAACAAGAACTTTATGATAGAGGATATTTAACTGAAGATATGACACCAGCTGAAAAAAATAGAGCTTTACAAAATTTAAAATTAGCAAGAGGTGCTACAAGAGAAGAAGATGTTGCAACTATTAAAGAAACTAAAGTCATTTCAAAAAAACCTGTAACAAAAGAAGCTGAGGATACAGATCCAAGAGAAGAAATTAGAAAAGAAGCTGCAGTATTAAAAGACTTATTAAAAGACGAAGGATTAACTACAGCTGAGAATGCTTTTATAATTGCAAAAGCTTTAGCTACTCCAGGAGGATTTAATGCAAAAATTGCAGCTGCTGCAAATTTAGCAATGCCTATTATAAAAGAGAGATCTAAATTAGATAGAGATTTAGTATTAAAAGCTTATGAGAGAACAGGAGAACTTGAAAAAGCTAGAATAGCTGCTGGTAAAAAAGATCCTGCTGCACAATTAGAACAAGACATTGTTAATACTAAGATAAGACAAGCCACTACTTCTGGAGATGTTGCAATTGGAGAAGATGGTATTACAAGATATAAAACACCTGGTTCTGATAAATTTAGAACAGTTGATGAAATAAGAGCAGAAGTTCAAACTATTAGAGTAATGGGTCCTAAGTATGTTGGAGATGTAACTAATGCTATAAGAGAATTAGAAGTAAGAATTCAAAAAGAAAAAGCTCAAAAGAGTCCAAACCTAGAAGCAATTAAAAAAGCTGAAAGAGATTTAGAATCTCTTCAAAGACAATTAAAAGGTGGATTTGCAACTGGCGGAAGAGTTAAAAAACAATTTGGTGGTATGATGGATACTACAGAAGAAGCGACAGAAGTTGAAGAAACTAGTAAAATAATAGATACAAATGTTGCTGGAACACCTATGAAACCAGTTCAAAAATTAACTTATGAAGAAATAAGAAGTAGACTTCCACAAGAAATCACTAATGATATTGTTCAACTTCTTGCAAATAGTGCAGAAGCATTACAGGACTTTGCTTACATAAAAACACAACAAGATGTAAATCAATTCAATGTTAAATATGGAGTTAATCTAGTATTACCTCAAGGCACATAGGAGAACCATGGCAGAATTTGGTAAATTTGGTTCTTTTGAAACTGATGAAGAATCATCATTTGGAAGTTTTGGATCTGGTTTTGGAAGAACAGAATCTGAAGAAGTAATAAAACCAAGAGGATCTCCAACACTTGGTGATTATTTTATTGATGTAGCATTTACTGCTCCGGCAAGAGGTTTAGGTAATGTTGTAAGAGGATTACTTAGTATTCCTGCTTTTGCTGCAGATTTTGCATTTGATACAGATACACTAACTAAATTAGATAATTTTTTTGAAGAAGGTTTTTTTAAAATACCTGAAACAGAAACTACTATTGGAGATATTACAGCTACACTAGTTCAATATGCAATTCCATTATCTAAAGCAAATAAAATAGCTTCTTTCATTCCAGGACTGAATCGTCTTGGTACAGTTACTAAATTAGATCCCGCTGCAACTGCTATTGATAAATCTTTAGCTATAGTTAAAAAAGGTGGATATTTTGGAGGTATAGGAGGATTGGCTGATTTTGCAGTATCAGTTCCAGGTGTGAATCAAACAATCGGAGAACAGTTTGGTTTAACTGAAGGATATCAAGGAGAAGATTTAAGGGGTAGAGAAAAAGCAATTGAAGCAATAAAAAGCAAACTAAAATTTGGAGCAGAAGGAGCAACGATAGCAGGTGCTATACCAATGCTTCCTGTTGCAGGTACATTAGGAGCTAAATATGCATTAGCCCCTGCAGGTGCCGCTTTAGGATATGTTGGTACTAATGCAATAAGAGCAATTAATTATACTGTTAGAAATCCAGCTGCAAAAGTTTTATCTGGAGTAGAAATAGCTGGAGTAAAAGTTCCTGAGGTAATTCCTAATTTAGTTAAAAAAGCTCAATCTGGAATGGATACTGTTGGAGAAGGAATAAAAACTTTACTTCCAGCAAAAGATACAACATTTGGAAAATTAATTTACGGAACAAAAGATTCTTTAAAAGAATGGTTTGATGTTTATGGTAAGGTAGATGACACTAGACTTTTTAGTGTTAGAGACCAAATTGAAGGAGAAATGAAAGTCGGTATTAATAATGCTATAAAATATCTTGAAAACATAGAGGATACTTTACAGAAAAAATTACTTCCAGATAGTTATCAAATGTTTGAATCGGGAAAAACAACTATTCCATCAATCAAATATAATCAAAGTGTATTACAACAATATTTTAACACGCCAGGTAAAGTTACATCTACAATAGATTCTGCTGGAAATAAGATTTTTAAATACGAAGAAAACGAAACTACTAAAAAAATATTAGAACTACTAGATCCTAATGTATTTGGTAGTGATGTTGTAAAAAATGCAAGATTCATAAAAGAAGAATTTGTTAAAATAAATAATAATTTATTAAAGTTAGGAGTAAAAAAAGATGTTTTAGAAAATGGATTTGAAGAATTTATAGATACTTCGTTTAAACAGGGGCTAGCATCTTTTAATAATAAAAAATTTAAAATTGATCCTGAAAGAAAAAAATCTGTCATTGATCTTTTTAAAAATGATATTTTATTAAGTTCTACAGATTTAAGAGATGCAATAAAGAATAGACAAGTTTATGAATTGTTTGGTAGTGGAGATCCAGTTAGAAGAGCGATAACTAAATCAGAAGGTAGTTTTACCGATGAAATATTAAATGCTAAAAGTGTGGATGAACTTAATGCTAAGTATAGACTTAACTTAACTATAGACATGTTTAACAGTTATAAAAATAAAATTGGTTCTACTATTATAGATGATAATTTATTTAAAATTAAAGATAAGAACGGTAATTTTGAAATATTTAATTTAAATAAAAATAACATTAATTCATTTAATAAAAAATACAAAACAAAATTAACTATAGAACAAGTAGATAATTTTAAAAGAAATCTTGGTATAGAGGCAGAAAAAAGAGTTGATGATATTTTAGATGCAACAATTAGAGAAGGATTGGATAGTCAACAAATATTTAAAAATATGTCTGATCAACTTGGAGGAAGATTTGGAACAGTTCAAGTTGGAGAAAAAACTTTTAAAATAGATAGTTTAGCAAAATTAAATCAACAAATAAGAAATTTACAAAAAGAAGGTGGTAAACAACCTGACTTAAGTAAAATTGTAGATCTTTTATCTGTACCTAAAGGAGCCACTGTAAAAATAAAAGGGAAAAATGTTTTACTTCCAGAGCCAGTATATAATTATGGTGTATTAGACACATTGGTTTTTTTAAATAAACAAAGATATCAAGCAAGATTTTTTGATGCTTTGTTAGATATGTCAGGTAAACAATCTGATCTTAATAAAAAATTAATTCTTTCAAAAGAAGAAATGGAAATATTTGGAAGAAACAAAGAAAATCTTACAAAAGTAAATTCAGGTTCTTTAAATTTAAGAGGACAAGATATCATTAAAGCAGATTTATTAGATGGAACATATTATGCAAAACCAGAAATTATAAACGCTATTAAAAATTTAGATGTTACATTTCCAAAATTAATGGAAAATGATTTTTATAGAGGTTTTATGAAATTAAAAAGTTATGCTCAATCTGGAGGAACTGTTTTTTCTCCTATTGCTCAAGTAAGAAACATTGAAGGAAACTTTGGCTTTTTATTTGGTATGAATCTTCTTGGTGGAAAAACATCTGTTGCTCAAAGTTTTAAAGATGCTTTTGATGATGTGTTTAAAGGCGGTAAATTAAACGATAAATTATTCAGAGAGAAGATGGATGATTATTTAGCAAGAGGGGTGATACAAGATAACATTCAAGTAGAAGAAATAAAAAAAGCTTTTAATTTAGCAAACAAAGGAGAACTAGATTTAGATAGTTTTTTAAATAATAAAATTACAAAAGGTTTTATTAATGCTTATCAATTAGGTGATAATGCTCCTAAAATGTTTGCTGACAATTCTTTTCAAAGTATATTTAAAACAGCCTTTAAAGCTGAAGATGCCATAAATTTAAAAAGAGGAACTCCTGCATTTAATAAATTTATAGGTGAAGTAAAAGATTTTTATCAAACGGTTTTAAAAAAAGAATTCGTAGAACAAAATTATGTTAAAGGGGAATTAAAAAATGCAAAAGAAATATTAGGTGATGTATCTGCAGAAATGGTAAGAAATTTAATGCCTACTTATAGTATGGCACCAAAAGCAATTAGAACTTTAAGAGAATTACCAATTGGTAACTTTGTTTCTTTTCCAGCTGAGATATTAAGAAATAGTAAAAACTTAGTTCTTTTTGGTGCAAGAGCTTTAACAAGTTCAAATCCATACATTAGACAAATGGGAGCTCATTTTTTAATTGGCGGTTCTGCTATGCTTGGAGGAGCTGGATATGTAGTTACTAAAACTGCACAAGCTTTAACAGGTGTTTCAGAAGAAAAAATGGAAGCATACTTAAGATCATTTGCCCCTTCATATCAAAAGAATTCAACTTTAGTTCCTATTACAGGAATAGATCAAAATGGTAATTTTAAATATTATAATTTTTCTTATACTAATCCTTACGATACAATTGTAAAACCAGCTAATGCTGTATTAAATGCTTTTGCTGATGGTTCATTAAGAAAAGATACTGTTGATAAAATAGTTTTAGATGGATTTTTTGGAAACCCTGTAACAGGAAGAAAAGGTGCTATCGGTGAATTACTTTCTCCGTTTATAAGTGAATCTATTGGAACAGAAAGAGCTTTTGATATTGTATTTAGAGGAGGATTAAAAAGAGAAGGCGGAAGAGTATTTTATCCAAATGATGATATACCAACAGTAATGACAAAATCATTAGAGCATATTATTGGAGGTATTGTACCTGGAGCTGTTAGATCTGCTCAAAGAATATGGGAAGGTGCAACAGGTAAATTTACAGATGCTGGAACAGTAAGAGATATGGCAACAGAATTTACAGCTTTAACTACTGGTATAAGAATTGAAGATGCTAAGCCATTAGCAAGTATGCCATTTATTGTAACTTCTTATAACAAAGATAAACAAAACATTGATAGAAAATTTGCTGAAATAGCTTACAGACCTTCTGCTACAGCAGAACAAAGATTAGATGCTTATAGAAAATATTTATTAGAATCTTTTGATTCACAAAATAAAATGTATCAAGTTCTTAAAGATGGAGTGACTGTAGGTATAGATGAAACAGATTTAAAAGATGTTGTTCAAACTAGATTAAATAATAAAACTGAAACAAAATTATTATTTAACGGAGTATATAAAGTTCCAACTTATAATGAAAAAGCTTTTGATTCATTGATAAGAAGATTGGAAAGAGAAAATTCATTTTTGGCAACTAAAGTTGAATCTCAAATTGAAGTTGTTAAAGATATTTATCGTGACTTAAATAAAGAATTTAAAAACTTTGATTTACAAACACCTAAAGACGAATTTGAAAATATTTTAAATAGAACTTTAACTCCAGGGGTTAGAGAAATAAGAAGACAGCCACAACCAACTCTTAATGTTCTACCTTCTAGTTCTGCACCAACTACTCCAGGCACACCATTCACAATTAATACACCAGCCGTATCTCCTAATTTAGGAGCTACTCAACCAAATCAATTGAGTTTTGGAGAAAGATTCTCTATTTTATTCCCGGGAGGTTAATTGTATGGCTAACGGAAAAGAACCAAAGACAACAGGAGAACATATTATAGCTCTTTATGGACATATAACTGGTCTTAAAAGAGATTTAAAAGAACTAAGAGAAGAATCTGCTCAAATGCATGACAAATTTGAAAGAAAATTTGATGCTCTTACTTGGTGGATCATTGCAGGACTTGGTTCTACGATTGCAATTCTACTCACATTATCTTTCAATTTACTAAAATAAACCATTGATTATAGTTTTAAAAAACTATATTAGGCGCTTATGGATAATAAATTATTAGTGCATAAACATTTAATTGTTCGTGCTGAAGTCTATCGACCACCGATGGACGAGGAGTTTCTTAGGCGTTGGTTAAACGAATTCATTACAGAAATTGGAATGAAAGTAATGATGGGGCCTTACGTTCAATATTCTAATATGGTTGGCAATCGTGGTATTACTGGTGCAGCTATTATAGAAACATCACATATTGTAATGCATGTTTGGGATGAAGTTCATCCTGCATTAATGCAGTTTGATGTTTATAGTTGTGGTGAGTTTGATCCAGAAACAATTTGCAAAAAAATTGAAAATGATTTTACTGTTCATAAAATAGAATATAAATTTTTAGACCGCGAACATGATTTACAAGATGTTAAACAATCAAGCTCTATTAATTATACTCAAAATCAAATTGCTAAAAATTTTAATAATAAAGAAATAGAAAAGAAAAATAATGTTTTACTAAGAAGTAGAAAAGAAGTTGACATAAATGGTAATGGAACTTCTGGATATACGATTAAAGAAGGTATTCATAAAGGAACTGTTCTTGGACATATTTCAAGAGAAAAATCAGTACTTGAAAATTAATAAATAATATCTATATATCTTCCAGGTTGCATCATGTGGATGGACCTATTAACTTGCTTAACAAAGGAGATAATAATGACATTCAATTCATTATTCCCAAATAACGGTTTACTTGATGTAAACAAATTACAAAAAGAAATATTCAATGGATCAACAAAATTTTTTGATGATGCCTTTGAAAATATTTTTGACACGTGGTCAAAAGTACAATCATTTCCATTCTATAACGTAGTAAAATACTCAAAAGGTAAATACGGTTTAGAAATAGGTTTAGCTGGCTACAATAAAGAGAACGTACTTGTAGAAGTTAAAGATGGTATCTTAACAGTAGAAGGAAAAGTAGAAGATAAGAATGTAGACTACGTACAAAAAGGTTTAGCATTTAGAAAGTTTTTCAAACAGTTTGAATTAGCTAAAGATGTAATAGTTGATGAAGCTGAAATGAAAGATGGTCTACTTAAAATTAAATTTGGTTTCAATGAGCCTAAAGAAATTGAAGGTGTTAAAATAGACATTAAATAATGACTACAATTACATTATTTTTTATTATTTGTTTTATGATTGTATTATATTTAATTTATAACAATTATAAATAATGTTCCCTTATAATGAGGAGGAGTGGAAGTTTATATCCACTCCTTCAATTCTTCACCCATAACTTGAGAAGCAATATCAATCTTCTTACGTAAAGCCTTTACAATTTTTTCATCTACTGTGCCTTCTGCTATAATATCTACATAAGTCATTTTTCTAACTTGACCATGTCTATTAATTCTAGCTTCTGATTGAGTTCTTTTTTCTAAATCATAACCATTAGAATAGTAAATCATTGTGTTAGCTTCAGTTAATGTAATTCCATATCCACCGGTTTGAGGAGTACCAATTAAAAATTTAACACTGCTATTCGGGTCCTGTAATAATTTAATATTGTTTTGTCTTTCACTTTGTGGAGTATCTCCATAGTAAGTAACATAAGAATCTTTACCAAATTCTTTTTCAACTGCTTTAATAATAGCTTCTATATCATATCTATAGTGAGCCCATATAACTGCTTTGTTTTCAACTTCTCTTAATATATCAATCAAAGCATCTAATCTTTCGTTTTTAATTTCTTTAACAGAACCATCATCAGCAGTAAAATGACCACAAGTTATTTGATGTAATCTCATCAATTGAACAAGTGCCGTAGCTGTAGTCATAACTTTACCATCCATAGCTGCAAGAGCTATTTGTTTCATAGAGTCATATATTTTCTTTTGTTCTTTAGATAACTGAATAATTCTTTTCGTAAAAACATAATCAGGTAAATCTAAACAATCTTCTTTTAAAACTCTGTATGAAAATGGTTCAAGCTTTCTAGATAACTCATCAAGGTTACGATAACCCACTACTAATTGAATAGAACGTCCACCAAAGTTAGCAGTCTTTAATACTGCATAACGGGTCCTGAATGCATAGTAAGAAGAGTAATCCAATAAACAAGGATCAAGGAACTCGCATTGTTTATATAAATCTAATGGAGACTTAGTAACAGGTGATCCAGTTAATATTCTTCTATACTTAGCCTTAGTTCCAAGATTAACAATAGACTTAGTTCTGATAGCATCTGGATTTTTTATAGTAGTAGATTCGTCTATGGCCATTAAAGTTTTATGACAACTTAAAAACTTTTCAGCAAATGCAACTCCATGTTTTGTAGACATAGATTCTACATTCATTATTAATACATGAAGATCATGACTCGATTCAAATAATGGTTCAACTTCTTTTGAAACTATTTTATTATCTTTCATAAAAGAAGATCTCCATAAAACTTTTTTAACTTCTATATGTTTAGGAAGATGTGTTGGAATTTCTATATCACACCATGTTTGATAAACACCTTTTGGTGCTATAATTAAAGCACCATCAATTTTACCTTTATCATAAAGCATTGCTATATTATCAATAAGAACTTTTGATTTACCAGTTCCCATCTCCATAAAATAAGCAAATACTTCTTTATTCCAGGACTTTTCTAACGCAGTTATTTGATGCGCGTATGGCTTAGTTTTAAACTTATAATTCATATATTTAACTCTTTATCTTTCTATAAAAATGAATTATATCACAATTACTATTAACTTGTCAAATGTGAAAGTATGGAAAATACGGTATACGTTATACAGGAATTACCTGGAACAAGATCTGGACAACCAAAATTTAATATTTTGGGAGCACAGAAATTTGGCAAATTAAAAACGTTATTACCAGAATATTCACAAATTATATTAAGTCCAGGACCATTAGTTGCAAAATTAAGATCTTTATTAAAAGATTATACATCAAAAGATTATTTACTACTTACAGGTGATCCTGCCATAATTGGTGTAGCTTGTTCTATAGCTTCAGATATTACAAACGGTAGATATAACGTATTAAAATGGGATAGACAAGAACAAACTTATTATCCTATTGAAATTAATTTATATGAGAAAGGAAATATTGAATCCTAGATATTGACATAATAATTAAATTAATATATACTTTCGATTATGAAAGTAGATAAACAACAAATAGAAAGAAATAAAATGCAAAATATAAACTTTGAAGACGATCAAACAGAATCATTAACTCAAATTAATGACGCTAAAGTTTTATCTGATCAGGTAGTTAAATTAAAAACTCTTGAAGATAAAATTGTACAAGCAGAAGAGAATTTAAAAAAATTAAAAGAAGAAGCAGATGTTCTATCAGGGGAAGTTATTCCTACTATGATGACTGAAATGAATATCTCAACATTGAAATTAGCAGATGGTACAGCTGTAGAAGTGAAACCCATCTACGGTGCTTCAATTTCCGCTGAAAGGAAAGAAGAAGCATTTAACTGGCTTCGTACAAACGGTCTAGGTGATCTTATTAAAAATGAGGTTACCGTTTCTTTTGGCCGCAACGAAGATAACAAGGCAATTGCTTATGCAAACCTTGCGGCAGAGAATGGATATCAACCAGCCCAGAGATTAAAGGTTGAGCCCATGACTCTCAAAGCATTGGTCAGAGAGCGTATCGAAGCTGGGAAAGATATGCCCTCTGATCTATTTAACGTGTTCGCAGGAAACAGAACAAAAATAATAAGGAAATAAACATGAACAAAGCACAAAGTATGATGGACCAAGGAACAAAAAAGTCCAACGCAGTAGCTGAGAAAGTAGCTGCGGGAGCTTTAGCTGTTAATCTGTTTGAAGCAGATGCAGATAAAGGTCTAAGTAATATGGGTCATGAAGACCTAGCATTACCTTTTCTCAAAATACTAGGACAACTATCTCCAGAAGTTAATAAGAGAGATGGTAAATACGTTCAAGGTGCTGAGCCTGGAATGATTTATAACTCTGTAACAGGAGAGTTGTTTGATGGTGAAAAAGGAATTGATGTTCTACCATGTCATTACAAATTGGAATATATTGAATGGCAAGATAGAGGAGAAGGTTCTGGCGCTCCAGTCGGAATACATCCGTCATCAAGTGATATATTAACAAAAACAAAAAGAGATGCTTCTTTTAAAGACAGATTACCAAGTGGTAATTATGTTGAAAAAACTGCAAGTCATTTCTTGATTGTTTGTGGTCAAACTCCAACGACTGCTCTATTGGCTATGAAATCTACTCAATTAAAGATTAGTAGAAAATGGAACAGTATGATGGCAAGTATAAAGATGAAAGGTAAGAATGGATTATTCACACCGGCATCTTTTAGCCACATTTATAAGTTAAGAACTGTTCAACAGTCTAACGATAAAGGAACTTGGTTTGGTTGGGAAGTTAGTAAAGTAGGTCCTGTAGAGGATACTAACTTATATCAACAAGCTAAGGCGTTTGCTGAAAGTGTTTCAAGAGGAGACATTAAAGTAAAGCATGGTGAGTCCAATGGGTCTGAAAAGACTTCTGAAGCCCACTTTTAATTAAAAATCCGGGGCAAGGTAATACTTGCCCCAAACAAATAGGGCAAAATGGAGAAAGAATTTGCAGAGATATTTAGCGGGCTAAAAAGAAATTTCGGTGTCGCTTACTTAGATGAATTTACGATTGATGAAAAAACAGGAAAGAAAAAACCAAAAAAATATGGTTGGTCTTTTAAAGAAATAACTGAGAAACATTATTTAGATCATATAAAAGGTAAAACATCTATTGGTATTCAACCATGTGATGATGATGGTATGGCAAGTTTTGGTGCTATAGATATTGATGACACCGAACATAGTTATTCAAATTTTCCATATAAAAAATATTTAGATATTATAAGAGAAAACAATCTTCCTTTAATTCCAGTTAAATCAAAGAGTGGTGGTTTACATTTATATTTATTTTTAAAAGAAAAAACTAAAGCAGTATTTTTAAGAAATTTTTTAGAAAATTTATTATTTACATTAAAACTAAAACCAAGCACAGAGATATATCCTAAACAAACAGAACTTGGATTTGATGAAGAAAAAAAAGAATGGTCTAATGGTCAATATATAAATCTTCCATATTTTAATAGTGATGAAAGAGTTGCAATTAACTATGACGGCACTCCATTTACATTAGAACAGTTTATTAAAGTAGTTAATCACAATAAAAAAACAAAAGAAGAATTAGAAGAGTTTTCGCTTGCCCTTGTGAAAACTGTCTTACAAGGAGGTCCAGATGAATTTAATGATGGCCCTCCTTGTCTACAGATCATGGCTAAAGAACCATTAGTTGATACTAGGGATAGGTGGTTATACAATTACATGGTTTTTGCTAAAAAGAAATACCCTGATAATTGGCAGAGTGTCCTTAAAGCGGCACCACAAAAATATTTTATAAAAGATTCAAATGGTGTTGTATTAGATGATTGGGGATCAGAGAAAAAAATATTAGATAAAATTAGATCAGCAACAAAAAATAATACAAAGGGTTATACTTGCACTCAAGAACCTATTGTTAATTTTTGTATGAAATCAGAATGTCTTAAAAGAAAATATGGTGTTGGATCTGATAGAAGAAGAATGTTTCCACCATTATCTAATTTAGTAAAAATAAATTATCCAGAACCTGAATATACTTTCAATGTTGAGTTACCTGAAAGCAAAGGAAGTAAGGCAGTAAGAGCTAAGGATATAAAACAAATAAAAGATCAAGAAGAATTAAGAGCTTTAATAATGAAGACTGCAAATATTTTTGTAGCAAAAGTAAAAGGAGATGATTTTGAAAATGTTATTGCTAAGTTATTTCCTCCAGTAGAAATACATCAACCACCAAAAGGAACTACTCCTGATGAATTATTACATGAGTATCTTCAAGAATATGTTAATGGACCTAAAGCAAAATCATATGCTTCTTTTAAATCTGGTGCTGTATTAATAGAAGAAGGATATGCCTATTTTAAATTTGCAAACTTTTTTAATACTTTAAAAAATAAAGAATGGAAAGAAGGCAAAGAGAGAACAGCTCAAAGGATAAAAGAAAGATATAAAGCAGACTTTGGATTTAAAAAAAGATTTCCAAAATTAAATAATGAATCTGCAACTTATGAAGCAATAGAGGTTCTAAGAATAAACTTAAATGTAGAAGGAAATGAATTAATAAAAGAAATAGTTAAAACAGAAATAATAAAAATGAAAGGTAATAAGAACGTATTTTAATGATAAAAAAAGTATTAGGTCCTCCTGGAACAGGTAAGACTATGACATTATTAAATGAAGTAAATAATTATTTAGTTAAAGGTGTTCCTTTAAATAAAATTGGTTATTTTGCATTTACAAGAAAGGCTGCTGCAGAAGCAAGAGAAAGGTTTTTAAATAAAAATAAAAACTATGTAAGATCTGATGTTAAATTTTTTCAAACACTTCATTCCTTAGCTTTTCATACTTTAGGTATGAGTGAAGAGAATGTAATGCAGCCAGTTCATTATGAACAAATAGGTAAAGAATTAAGTATAAGAGTTAATTATTATTCAGAAGCAGATGATAGTGGCTATTTAAATTGTGATAATGAGTATTTTAAATTA
>Ga0209358_10001400_pt1 | contig 19241 bp, 28 predicted proteins | sample LauGreFa1BDMLBSN_2_FD_187574 | JGI IMG/M metagenome (GOLD analysis project Ga0209358, IMG submission 187574) | Freshwater lake microbial communities from Lake Michigan, USA - Fa13.BD.MLB.SN (SPAdes) (version 2) | ecosystem: Environmental > Aquatic > Freshwater > Lake | place: Lake Michigan, USA... | reverse complement strand
CCTACAACCTATCGGTTAACAGCCGATTGCTCTACCAATTGAGCTACTTGTCCATTTTGTTGTGGGAGAGAAGGGACTCGAACCCCCAAGGTCTTACGACGACAGATTTACAGTCTGCTGAGCCAACCAATTGCTCAACTCTCCCTTATTGTACACTCTACAGGGATCGAACCTGTGACCTGTTGTATGTAAAACAACCGCTACTACCATCTGAGCTAAGAGTGTGTTATGATGTTATCATTTTAATACTTTGAATTGTAGTTGAGAATAACCCTTGTTCTAAATAAGGTTTACTGTCTTCTAATAATTTTAGAACTGTGTTAGTTGCCTGTTCTTGAGTTTGTCCTTGTTTAACTAAACGTACAATAGCTCTTTCACATTCTTCACCGACTTTAACCATTCCTTTTGGTAGTCCTTTCTTAATTTCTTTCACTGTTTTCATAGTACAAAGATAATACTTTTTTTTAATCTACCAAATTTTTTTGTCCCCCCGGCCGGTTACGATCCGACTCTCCCCATATTAAAAGTATGGTGCTTTCCCGATTAAGCTACGAGGGGTTCAGTTTGTCATACTTGTCACTTTCCATAAGACATTAGTTTTTGTTTGTTTATTTTTATTTCTGTTTCTACCCTTTCTAATTCTTCACTTAAATTCCCACGGTAGGTTGGATCTTTACTGATTTTGGATAAACTTAGGTAATAATGATTTAAACCTTCAAGTTTTCCTTTAATTGCGATTATCTCACATTCTTTGTTTGTGGTTTCTTTTATAAATCCAAACATAGTTTTTTTATTTATTTGTTTATTTATTAGTCTAAGTGACAGGGCTCGAACCTGCGGCCTGAGAGTCCCAAACTCCCCGCTCTACCAACTGAGCTACACCTAGTTATTTTTTTGGAGGAAGAAGTAGGTGTCGATCCCAATACCCGCAAAGGTACCGCCCGTTTTCAAGACGGGGTCACAAGCCGTTGTGATTCATCTTCCTTATTGTTGTTCCCCAAGGGTTCGAACCTCGATTCCATGGACCAAAACCACGTGTCCTGCCGATTAGACGAGGGAACATTAATGAAGCCAATATGTCAAAGAACTTTTTCTTTTTGTTTGAGGTTCCTATCAGGTTCGAACTGATGACTCCGGGTTACAAAGCCGGGATATTACCAAACTATACTAAGGAACCGAATTTTTGGGTACAAAAAAACCCGAACTTTTTTGGTTCGGGTCTTATATTTCTTTTATATTTTTAGTTAATCTTTATCAACTCATAAATGAAAATGCCCTAACCTGCGACTTAAGCGTACGATACACATTGAACGACCACTGAATGCTCGGGTTACAAATGTTCATATGTCTGTTAGTTGTTTTCATCTTGTTATAAATATATAATAGTTTCTAAAAGTTTTAATTCTTGTACAAATTTAGTTATTTTTTTCTATTTGACAAGTGTTTTTGTTATTTTTTTTCAAAAAATCTTCTTGTTCTTCTTCTAATCTACGTAAAAATACGTAGTACTCTTCAGAGTTTACAAACTCATTGTGTATTAATTCTAATATTTCTTCCATAGTTTTTAATGTGGTGATCCCGAATGGATTCGAACCATTGACCTACTGCTTAGAAGGCAGTTGCTCTATCCAGCTGAGCTACGGGACCATATTGTTAGATTTTCTTAACCTCGTAAACGTGTCCCGAATCTGAGTTGGTTTGGAAGATTTCTTTCATTTTTTCAGCTTCTTCTTCTGTGTCAAATTCCCATACTTCAGTATCACTATTTAAAAGTATTACAGGTAACCTTTTTGTTGCTAGATTATTTTGTGTCTTAACGTGTTTAATTATTACATACATATGATAAATATAATAAATAAAAATCCCCCAGTCAATAAAGAAAGGGGGATTTATTATTTTTTTGTTTGATTATCTACCGATGATTAAATCATCAAAATTGATGTCGTTACCACCTCTCATCTTTCCCTCAAGTTCATCATACATGTAAGATTTAACTACTGCGGTTACTGATTGCTCTGCTTGTGCAATTTTTGTTTCCATCCAATCTTCAAGCTCTTCACCATCTTCCATTAACTCCCACATTTTATAACAAAGAGTTGCCATGGTAAACAATTGTTGTTTTGCCATATAAGAACCGTCTTGATCGTTTTCTTTAAGAATCTTAACCATTCGTTCTAATTGTTTTTCAGTAATTATAACTTTTTTCATTAGTAAGTAATTTTAGTACATCCTTTTGTTTTACATGCCTGTATAGCTTTAGAATTACAATATGTCATATCTTTATTTGGTCCAGGCATACAATCTAAATAATCAGGACAAGCGATTATACGTTTATAACCTGAAGTATTTTCATTGGTTCTAATATACCAAGTACATCCTTCAACAAAACCATCTTTTTCTAAATTAGAATAATCTTCATCATCCATGTCTCCTTTTTGTCCAATACCTATACATTTATCAAATCCGTTATAATCTGGAACCGGAATCAATATATGATCGTAAACACATTTTTTTAATTTATCACAATTAATATTATCTATTATTTTTTTAGGATCATCATAATTAAAATCATTGTCTTGTTGTTGTTCATTGTCATAATCATCACATTTACAATCAGGTAAATCAATACAACCTTCTTCTTCTAATGCTTTTAATGTATTGTAACCAACTTTTCCGTCAACAGTTAACTGATTATTTCTTTGGAATTCTTTGACTGCGTCTCTTGTATGTTCTCTAAATTTTCCGTCACAGCTATTTTTATCTTTTGCACATCCGGTGTTCATTCCTCCACCTTCATACTTCATATTGTAACCACATTTAGATAATGCGTGTTGGATTTCTTTAACAACGTCACCGTTTGAACCGTATGCCGCCATTTTTCTTTTACAGATAATGTCACATAACTCATCACCTTCTTGTATTATACCAAATTCATAACTTTCATTAAGGTGTTGTGTCTTAGTCGCATACGTATGCATATTAATGATACGTTTTCTTTCTTCTTCTGTTATTAAAAAACTTTTATTCATTTTATTATGCGGATTTTACAGTTTCTAAAAACCCTTGGTTTATTCCTTTTAGTTGTTCGATTGCCTGTGAGTATGCTTCCATTGCCTCTTCCAACTTAGTTAACCTATTAGTAATATCTTTTCCTCCTCTAGCATCACCTAATTTAGTTGCTCTATTTTCAATTTTTTGTTTGTTTTCCTCATCAAACAATGCCGCTAAGTCAGCCTCTAAACCCTCAAGTTGGTTTTGTGTTTGTTCAGCTCTTTGTCTTAGCCTTGCGTATGCCGCTTCAAGACTTGGATTAAGTCTATCCCCACCAGCAGTTAGCGTTCCTAAATTTTGCCCAAAAGTTTTAAATCTACTAAAAAAACCAACGGTATTAGCTTTTAATTTTGCCCACCATCCTTCATTGATTAAATCTACTTTTTTTATACTTTCTTGAATAAATCTTTTTTCTGCGATTTTATTCAATTCTTGCATTTGTCTAATTTTTGTATAACTTTTCATTTTTTATATTTTTTTGTTTATTTTTTATTTACCATGTTCTACAAGCCCAATATCTTGGTTTCCATCTTGGTCCAGGATTATCACAATTATGTCTTGCTCTAAATGAACGTCTTCTTTCAGGATTATTCTTTTTAATAACCATTCTTTTACCATGAGCCGATTTACCACCAAAACCAAAGTTTACTTTAACAACTTTTCCTTTGTCGTTTTTAACATAAACTTTAAACTTTTTGATGTCTCCTTGCATGATTTTACCAAGTTGAACTTTTCTTCCTTGGTATTCGGCTTCATGAAGTAAATTAATATCTTCTACTGAACCGTAGATGTCTTCATAAATAACTTTAGTTGTTTTAAGTTCTTCGGAAATAACCCTTTTTATAATTTCATTGATATTCATAACAATAAATATCATATAAATAAAAAAAGGTGAGATCTCTCTCACCTATTTTCGGGTCGTCCACGGATTGTGAACCAACTGCCACCACTTTGTTTTAAAGATTAACAAAGAAACTACCCCTCTAATTTCGATTTTGCAACAACAACTTCCGCCATTGAAACTTCTTTTGCCAAACCAATAACCATACATTCCTTCAACATATTTGACGGTATGTGAATTAAAAAATCTTTTCCGTTGAATGTTGATAGGTTTTCTCCCATCTCAATAGATACGTGTATCATCTTCAAAAATAGTTTGAATTGTACCTCATCCATGAATGTTTCATTCAATACTTCCCCATATTTAGGGTGGACAATTGTTACGTGTTTTAGTGTTGCCATATCTTTTATTTATACAAATGTAATACTTTTTTTTTAATTATCAAATTTCTTTGTACTCAATTTTTGAAATAGTTACATTCATGTTGTAGTTATCGATTCCAAAATATTTTAGTTCTTGCGTAATTGCCCCTAAAATACAACTTCTATAGTAATTATTGTATCTTCTTGCGTATCTCTGACAATATCGATTACTTCCGTACCATCCTTGTGATTTCATGTCAACAATAACATCGATTTCATAAACGTACTGTTCTTTGTTATTGGACCAAATAGTACATCTATTTTTGTACTTTCTAATAGATTTAATTTTAATTGATGAATTATTTAAATCACTATCCAAGTAATAACCATCATTTGGTAATGGTTTGATTGTCATATTTTTAGTTAGTTTTTTAACCAACTTAATTTCTTTATCTAAAATTGCTTTCCCTAATTTGCTATCGTTTTTCATACAACAAAGATATAAAAAAAAATTTAAAGCACAAAAAAATGGATACAAATTGTTCTTGCATCCATCAATTTTTTTTCTTATAAGATAAACCTAAAAAAGAACGTTGAGATTACACGTTTTATTGAGAACCTTTAGAGTCATTATTTATTCTACTCTTATCCACTTCCTTTTGAGAAGTATTTCTCAGTGACGATTATTTAGGTGAATCACTCCTTGAGGTTTAGATTACTCTCACCTTACTTGACTCTTTCCGAGGATGCCTCCCCAGTTCGTCCTTGCGGGACTAAAGGTTTTTCGGATAATTACACATCGACTTGGGATCTCTGTGTGCAATGAACGGCTCATTACTATGTAGTCACCTTTCATCTAAACCTGACGGACACTTTTCCTTTCTAGTTATAAATGTTACCTTTTTAACATAAAAGTTTTTGTGTCGTGGATTGTCGAAGTAGTGGTCCGCCACCCGAGCCAACCCATCTTTTGAACGAGTCGATACTCAACTACTCCGTGAAATGTCCCCATTTCCATACTTCAAGACTACTTCAAAACAATTCCTTTGGTAAGGAATCATTAGGGTTGGTAACAGCACCACCTGTACACGAACATACCTTTCGGTTTTAAGTACCCTATCGTAATGGAACTCGCAATAATAAAATTGGATAATCTTATTTTTTGCATAATTCCTACGGGTTATTCCTCTTGGTGTTCCCACCTCAAACTGACAACCCACATTGCCAGTTCGTCTAACCACTTTCCCTACAGCGTTGCCCTCGGTACTAAAGGTTATACGGTATCCCGCTTGTGTACTCGACCTCAGTCTCCTAAGGCGCAAATCAGTTACACTTCTGATTCACTTTATCCCACTTTCGTGGTTTATTTAACGACCATACACGGCCAATAACCTATTCAATTTAACACTTAAAGAAAGGGAGGTGTTAATTCTCTTTTTTTAATTGCTTTAACCTTTCGGTTTATTTCACTTTTCAAAGAACGTTTTCTTTTGATTTGACAACGAGTATCTTTCATCTCCTTCAGTTTCAAATCTTTTACAAAGTTAAGTCTTTTTTTTTAATTAGACAAGTACTTTGTGAACTTTTTTTAATTTTTTTCTACGTACACTTTTTGAGTTCCGTATTTAATCGCCATTAAATGTGCAAATTCCAAATTTGGTGTAACCACTTTTTGTCCTTTGTCGTTAACGTAGACGTAAATTTCATTTTCTTTAGTTGTTTCTTCTGACATTTTAAAAAACTTTTTATTATTATTAATGACTTTTGATAATCTTAATAATATTAATTTGGTTTGTCAAACGTTTAAACAAAAAAATATGAATTTTTTACGGAAGTATATATAAATATATCATTCAGTACCAAAAAACACATTTTTTAATTTTTTTTTAAATATTTATTAGTATGAGATTATTAATTAACGATAACCTATTTAGATGTAAGGTTTGTAATACACCTGAATCAATTACAAAGGGTATGATGAAAAGAAAATTTGACGGTTTTGATTGTATGGTTTTTTTAATGCCAGAAAAAAAGAATCAAGAATTTTGGATGTATGATTGTTTAATACCTTTAGATATTGTTATGGTTAATGATAATATTATTGAAACCATTAATTCAAATTGTCCTCCATGTAAGGATTCGTCGGCTTGTGAATACTATAATGGTTTTGGAAATGTTGTTTTAGAATTTACGGGTGGTACCTGTAAAGATTTGGGTATTAATGTTGGTGATTCAATAAAATTGTCTATGTATTAATTATTAGTCATTATTTCATTTAAAATATCGACAAACCTATCTTTCATTTCTTTTACTAAATCTAAATAACCTCTTTCTTGTTTTTGATTCATTAATGCCTCTGTATCAATACCCTCTCTTTTCATTCCGTTAATTGCTGCCTGTATTTGTTTTTCAGATAACTTTCTAAATCTTAAAAGTTTTTGTTTAATATCTTTAATAAAACTATTATCCCCTTCATAAAAAGCAATAGGTATAGCTTCTTTTGGTAAATCTTTAGTGTATGGTTTGTCGTAACCACTATACATAAAATTAATTCCTGAAATATTAGTAATACATTTATGTCCTCCTGAGTTTGCAACTAAAAAGTCATATCCATTTATTGATTGTGTGTTAGGATCATATGAAGGCATTGAACCATAAAGTGCCATCATATCTTTTGAAGTGAACCCCACAGATTCTTTTGTTGCTTCTTTTTCTGCAATTCTTTTTATTATTCTAAATGTTAGTATTTGTTTTTCTAACTCTGGTTTGAAGTCCAATAAAACTTGATCTTTTATTTCTCCTAAATTTATACCTTTAAGTGCTCGGCTTTCTTTGAATGGGTTACAAGATGCTTGAACACTACCAAAAGGCATCCCTGTAACTAAGAAGTCAGCATCGGGATTATTTCTAAAAGGAGTGTACCTATCATATGCCCCTGGTTTTGTTGTTGACCCAAAACCATATTGTGATAAGATATTTCCGGTTATTTCAACCCCCGAATCTTTTCTACTTTGTACATAATCTTCAGTATTTTTTGTTAATTGTTCTGGATTGGCATATCCCTTTTCAACCGCCACTTTTTTTATAAAATTAAGAATACTTAAAAGAGATGGTTTTGCATTTAAAACAATATCTTCCAAAAAGTTTGGTTTATTTTTATATGCTAAAAGTAGTTTATTAACAACAAGTCCCATTAACATTTTATTTCTTTTTAATGTTTCGTTTTTGTCATATTTAAAAAGATAATTCATAACCATTTCAGGAGTTATGTTGTTAGCCACAAAGTTTGCCGAATCAACCGTTGATATGAGTAATATGTCGTCTGCCGTAAAAATTTCTTTTGGTGATAATATTTGAGATATTGTTTCTACATTAGATCTTGAATGTCTAAAACTTGTTGCAGTATCTTTTTCTACTCCGGCTTGTGAATCGTGATGGTCTGTATGTATTACAAACATTGGTTTTCCGTGAGCAAAATCAACTAAAACCGGCATCACATCACCTTCACCTTCAGGTTTTTTAATTGCAAATTCTTTGGCTCCGTATTGTATTACTTCAGCATCCACTACCTCAATACCATTTTGTTCAAGATAGTTTTTCATTGCTAAGGCAGTTGTAACACCGTCTAAATCTTGGTGAAAGTATATCTTAGCCTTTTTGTATCTTTTAGAAATTTGTTTAATATCTCTAATACCGGACTCATTTATAAGTTGTTTTAATTGACTTTCTGTGATTATAATTTTCATAATATATAAATACCTATAAAAATAAAAAATCCAAGACTTAATCTTGGATTTCTTCTGAAACTGTTTTTAAGTTTTTAAAGTATTCAATTCTTGTATTTGCCACTTCTGTATAATTTGGTGATAACTCGATACCTAACCACCTTCTTTCTAATATTTCTGCAGCAACTAAACTTGTACCTGAGCCGGCAAATGGATCTAAAACTATATCGTTCTTGTAGGACAATATTTTGATCGCTTTAGTTGGGATGTCCATCGAAAACGTTGCCTTGGTGAGTGACTTAGTGTCTGCAAAGTAATTCCACTGACCAAAAACAAGTTCCATAAACTCTTTCTTATCTTGTTCTTCATACACAACTTTCTTTTTTATGGTTCCATCTTCCTGTTCAATTTCAGTTGGTGTCCCCTTCCATTGTGGTTCCCCTTTAACCTTTTTAATGTGAAATTTTTTATATGCTAGTATTACACACTCCTTTGGGTTATAAATATATGGGCTTGAGGGTGACATCCAAGATCCCCAAGCAGTTGTCTTACTTCTGTGTGGTGATTGTTCTTCTAAATCTACTATACCAAAAAAACCAAAACCAATTTCTTTCATTAACTGATACATTTCAGAAACAAAGAAAATTCTTCCCCCTTTCTTTTGTCTATTGATTTCATATGGGATATTCAACGCAATTCGACCGTCATCTTTTAAAACTCTATATGCTTGTGTTAACCAATTTTTAGCAAACTCAAGATACTCATCAAATGGTACATCATCTTCATGTACATCATACTCAATACCAACACCGTATGGTGGTGATGTGACAATTAAATCAACCTCACCTTCAGGAAGTGTTTTCATTACTTCAATACAATCCCCATTTATTATTCTTCCTGTTTCTATCATTTTTCTAAAATTATTTTATTATTAAGTATTGTTTGATTATCAATAATCTGATTTGGTGTTACCCTAACCATTAATGCCATATTACTTTTAGCTCTTACGGAATATTGATTTTCAAAAGTGTCTATTTTTGTACTAAACCTTGTTATTGAATTATAAGAACCTTCATTCATTTTTTCAATGTCAATGCTACTGAATTGATTGATATAATTTAAATAAAATACCGGACTTTTTCTAATCAATGTACCATTCTTAAATGAAATCCAATCATAGTCATAATCACTATTATCATATTGAGTACTTATAGATTTTTTAAGGGCAATTTCTAAATACTCAATATTTTTAAAGTCACATTGAAATTTAATTATGTAATTATTATAGTCTTCAGTGATATTAACATTAGTTATTCCTTCTTGTGCGGATAGTGTTTTCTTAAAAACAGATATTTTTTGTTTTATCTCTGAAACCTCTGGTACTTTTTCCCCATTTAGACTGTCTAATGCTAATATTGATGATACTTTCAATTTACTTGAGCTTAGATTTATTGTGTATTTAAATGTTCCTGATCCATCAGAATTCAATTTTAAATCTTCAATTATTTCAATACAAGATGTTAAAAAAAGTATTAATAAAAAGCAAATGTATTTCATTTTTTCTCAAGTGTGTCTATATGATGTTGTAAATACCAAAGAGCCTTTTTAAGGTCTTGTAACTCTTTATCGGTTTCTTTTTTACCGGCTCTTGATATGTATTTTACTGTATTACCCAATGAAAAACCTAATTCCCAAGCATCTATAACTTTAATCGCCTCGTATGGGTTGTCCTCACCACCATAATGATTTGGGTGATTTACTTGTTCTTTATTTTGCATTAATGTCAAATTTAATTTCTTCTGTTGGTATATTGCTTCCGTCCATTGTTTCAGAGTCCACTACAAATTCATCGTCATTACGATAAACTTCTAATAACTCGTCTCTAGTTATTGTTTTATACTTACCATTTAAATCGTCTGTATTAACAAATTTAGTCATCATTATTTTTGTTTCATATATTTGTTTTGTAACATCAAGTGATTTAACAATCTCACGGATAATTTTGTACGGATCTGCATTTGAGCCAGGTCTACGATCCTCTACATACCCTTTCCATTCTTTTGCGGTATCTTGAGGTACACGAATAGACGCTCCACGATCTGAAACACCCCAACTAAATTTATCAATTGCCTGTGTTTCGTATTCACCAGTAAGTCTTAAGTTATTGTTTGAGCCATAAGCATTAATATGTTCTTCGTGTCTAGATTCAAACGAATTAAATAGTGCCATAAAATATTCTTCATTTGAATCATTTCTCATCGTATCGGTTGAAAAGTTTGTGTGAAGTCCTGAACCATTCCATTCACCATATTGTAATGGTTTTGGGTGTAAATCAATTTCATATCCATAGTTTTCAGAAACTTTGTTTAAGAAATAACGAGTCATCCAAAGATCATCACCAGCTTTAAGTTTTCCTTTAGAGAAGACTTGATATTCCCACTGTCCTAACGCAACCTCAGCGTTTGTCCCTGTTATATCAATTCCATAGTTTAAACACATATCCAAATGTTCGTCAACAAACTTTCTACCAACAACATTATGACCAACACCACAATAATATTCACCCTGTCCTTTTAATAAATTTCTTCCATGTCCTAAAACCTTTCCATTAATTTCTTCACGAATAAAATACTCTTGTTCAAACCCAAACCATAAGTCTTCATATCCTTCAGTAATTTGAGACCTTTTATTTGATTCATGTGGAGTTCCATCAGGGTTTAATACCTCACATAAAACATATACTGTGGATTGCATGTCTTGAACGTAATGTCTAACAGGTTTTAATAAACGATCTGAGTTTCCTGTTTCAGCTTGTGAAGTTGAGGATCCATCAAAATTCCAAATAGGGAAGGAACCATTTATTATTGCATTTTTTATAGATTCGTAATCAACAATTTTAACTTTACTTCTAAGATTTGGTTCTGGTTTATATCCGTCTAACCAAACATATTCTAATTTAATTTTCATTTGTTTTCGTTTATATATTTTATTATTTCTTCTTCAGTTTTACCTTGATTGAATAAACTATAAACTTCTCTTGAAAATTCGTCAGTAGTAAAAACTGCGTCAGCGTCGAGATATTTCATTATCCAATCAATATTTTGAATAATGTGTTTTTTACTTAGAAATCTCTTGTTGAATCCCATTTTTTTGTTCATTTATTTCTCTTATGATTTTTCTAAGTTTTTTACCCAATTCTATATCATTAGGTGTTTCTTTAACTAATTTTTCTAAATAATCTTGATTAATGACTTCCATAATTTTTTTATTTAAAAATATTAAATTATAACTTACTTGTCAAATTCTTATGTCTAATAATTTTTGATTGTATCATGTAATTCATTATTTTTCTTTTAGCTATAGGTAATAGTGTTTCTTTTAATGGGTAATTGTTACTATGATTAATATTAAAAACTATAAGTTTACTATGAACGCTCTCGTCTTGTAAATTTTTAATTAATGGTTTTTTTACTTCTTTTAATTTTTCATCAAAATCTCCTTTTGAGCATTCACATATCTTTTTTATTTGGCATTTAGTCTCTAACGAACCTTTTTTAATTGGTTTAATAATAAACTCATATAGTAATGTTTTTTCTCCATATTCTAAAAAAAACAAACCTTGTTTTGGTTCTATGTTTTTTGGGTTTTTTACTGTACTTATTGAAACGGTGTCGTTAACAATATCCCATATCGCCTTAGCATGATTAAAATAATCCTTTAACCTGTCAGTTGAATATCTACAAATATGATATACTTCTAATATTTCTTCCTTTGTTAATAAAGGGCAATCAACTGAAACCAAATCAGATAATAGTATTTCGTCGTCAGGGTCTTTTAATACTTTATTAAGAACCAAATATTGTCCTTTTTCTATTAAAAGATTGATGCTAGCCATATGTAAAGATATTTCTTGAAAATGTGGATACAATTTCAAATTATTTAGATTTTTATCTAATTTTTGTAGATAATCTAAAAGAACATATTGTTTATGTTCCAAATCTATGGGTTCTTGGAATAACCAGTCAGTTTTCATTAAATTCTTTTGATTAAAAAATAGTGAATTTTAAATAACTGTAAATGAATTAATCAATTATATCTCATTACATGATACCAAGTTCCATTTATCTTATATTCGTTATCAGTTCCATCATAACCGTTTAACACATTACCATAACCATCTGATTGTATAATATCTTCCGCAACTCCATCCAAATGAATAAAGTCTAAAATGTAATCTTTAGGAAATCCCCTATCTTTTAAATAGGTTGCGAAATCATCGGCATAATTATCAACATAACCTTCAATAGCGCCTTCTATTTCATCTTCACTGTAATCGCCTTCCGGATTTTCTCTAATTTCTTCTATTATATTTTCAATACTTGATATTTCGTCTTCAATTTCTTCGGTTTGTTCTTCAGTTAAATCTTCATTCTGTAACCTATCATTTAACTTATCCATTTTTTGTTCATATATTTCAATATATTTTTCTTGTTGGCTAGAAAGTAGTTTTTCAACACCATAATCTTCGGGACTTTCTCTTACAACATCTTCATATTCATTATATAAAAAATTTCTTACCTCGTCTTCATTTATATTATTTTCCCAAACCCATTCTCTAAATGCATCATATCCAACCTCTTCTATTAAACCTTGAAGACTTTCCATAGCAGCGTCATGTATCTTATCATCTCTGTAAACCACGTATTCGCTTTCAAATTTATCTCTTCCTAACCAAGTGTACATATTAGAATTTCCGTAGTGTCTATAATTTTCTTTATAAAGAAAATATTTGTCTTCAGTTGTTTCTTCACCGGTTTCACTGTCTTCAGTTGTTTCAGGAACACCTATTTCAGTTAGGTATTGATAAATCGCCTCAGTTTCTTCTGAAATGTCATTATCATTTCCAACATTCCAAGCACCTTCTTGTCTTAATTCTTCTTGATTATCTAATTTTTGTTTTAATATTTTTTGTCTTTCGATTTCGTACATTTTAGAGTAGTGATATCTAAATGAACCTTTAACTTTTGATTTATCAAAATGACTGATGTCAGTGTTTTCAATATTTAAATCCCCTTCAACATAATCTATACTATCAATATTTGATACCCAATCGGCACGATATAAATAAAGGTCGCCAACAATTCTAATCTTCTTATTTTTATAGTCAGGAAAACTCCTTATTATTCTACCATCCCCATTAACATACTTTAATAAATCAATATAATCATCAGCAGTAATATCTACCCATTCTTCTGATTGCTCTCTCAAAACTTTTTTAATAATATTTCTTACAAACATATAATATAAATACTTTCTATTTACAAATGATTATTTTATAATTATCAAATATTTATATAGAACATAAACCTATAAAAAATTTAAGTCATGGGATGCGGATGTAAAAACAAAAATAACGGACAACAACAACCTGCACAGGGTGTTAATACTACCGTTGTTAATACACAACAACAACAAAACAACGAGTCTGTTAAAACTTCAATCCAAAAAATTGTAGAAAAATATTACAATAAAAAATAATTACTGTTTAGTGTATTATTTTTTTTATTTAAGATTGTTTTAAAATAAACAACTAAATAAAAATTATGAGTACAATAAATGTTTACAATTTTTTAGATGGTGCTAACCTTTGTAATATTTTTGCAAATTTGATAGTATTGAAAATAAAAGAATCTTTTCCTGACGCAAAAACTGAAATATCGGTTATAAACGTCAGGAATTTTTTTATTATCAAAGGGCAAACAACATCTGAAACGCTTATTAATATTGCAGAACTTTTCCAAGATTTTACAAATAACTATAATGAAGAGTTATCCAAAAAAATTAGAGTATTTGATATGATTGTATATGGTAAAGAATTTGATGATCTACCTTTAAACATATCACACAAAGAAAACAAATACGAATTAGAAAGATTTATAGAAATACAAAGACTAGTTAATTACCATGCAAAAAATAAAACATACTTTAATCTTAAAGTTGATGACTTATCAAAAATAATATTTTTTGATTGTTCTGAAGAACAGTATAGTGATGTTAAAAATATTTTAGAAAGGGACTTTACTGAATACGATTTAATTAAACATGATTTTTCAAATGAAATTTATTTTTCAGAGAAAATTTATGGACAGACTATGCATAACGAAAAGCCATACCTTTTACTATTAAACTTTATAACTGATCATGTTTTTAAATTAGGCATTAGTAAAAAAATAGATTTATCGATTGTTAGTACAATCCATACAAAGGAATTAACTAATGAAAATATTGATTTAAAAATTTCTAACGATGATCACATAGTTAAAACAAACTGGCTAGAATCTTTAATAATGGATGTGTTTCCATTTGAAATTTCTGACTTACAACAAAGATTTTCAGACTGTGATGATTTGACAAAATTAATTATTGATTCTGATTTTGATGGGTACTCGTTGTCTGATTTGTCTGTTAAACATGAAATGTTGTTAATCTAAAATATATTCTTTAACCATTTTAACGCCCTCGTGGATATTTTCATAATCTCTATCGGGGGCTAATAATCTTACATTAAATGGTTCATCATTTTCATCTAAAGTAAGCAACATTAAAGATGGTACATATTCATTATTTGTTACTTTAACAAATTCATCATACTCTTCTTCAAAGTCCTCAATATCTCTTTCGATAAATAATATATTATTTTTTGTAAACTCTTCTTTAATTTGTGTGCAAAATGGGCACCCTTTCATTGTGTATACTACAGTAACTTTCATAATTAATTAAATGTATAATATTTTTTTAAACCGTTTATAAGAAGAGTAAATGTTTGATCTTCATCACCCTCATTTAATATATATAATTTATATATGTTTTCATCTTTATTTCTTTTATAGTAAATCATTAATTTACCATATTCTATTACACCCTCTAAATCAATAACCAAATCTAATAAATTAAACCTATCGTACCATAACTTTTTATTTTTTTCAAATAAAGTATTCAATCCTTCATTTGTAATATTTCTAGTCCTAGTAATACAAGGATAGTTTTTATATTTTTTAATATATAAATCTAACACATGTTCAGGTAAAACTTTTTCTCTACTTTCTTCCATTTTAAGGTAATTCATCAAATAAATCATAATCGGCAATATGATCTAGTAAATAGTTATTTGTTTGTTCTTCATTGTCCCAAACAGGCACTAAATGTAGAATCTTATCATCATCATCAAATTTTGCCACACTAAATTTAGTTTTACCATTACGATACGTCTTATTCATTGTAGGTAATTTTATCATACCCTTACTATAAAGGTAGTTAGCAAACTCATTTAACTCATTAATTGGTGATGTCCATTCAGGTGAAAGACTTTTATTAAACCTACCTAATTTTTGAACAATAACCAGTTGATTCCTTCTAAATTGAAACTCGATAGTTGCTCTTTCTGATCCGTTTTTATTTTCTTTTCTCAAAGACACTATAAAACAATGTGGTTTTTCACTATACGTTCTAACACAATTACTTTGATGTGATGATTCCATTTCATACTCACCTGTTTTTGTTAGTAACACAGGGTAATAAGTATTTCCATCATAATGTATTGGTTTTTCAATTAGATTCGCATCTTCACCATAATTCCTTGTAACATCACCGGTTTTATATGACTGAAGTAGTGAAGACCAATCACTATGTTCTGTAACATATTCATCATAAGTTTTTGCGTTTATCTTAACGTATTCCCCATATTTTTTCAATTGTTCCTTGAATGAAACATGATCATTTAAAGAATTTAAAACTTCATCCGCACTTGTGGTGTTTATTATTTTTATAATATTTTCTTTTTCTGATTTAGATAATTTATTATACGAAGTATCATTACCCCACCAACCGTTAACATAGATAGACTGATTTGTTCTTGTTAATAACGATTTATTTTCAATCTTATTGAATAAGTCGATACCAAAAATATTATATAAATTTAATATTATATCGATATCTATGTTTTCATACATATTTAAAAGATTTCTGATTTTAGAACCTTTCAAATTGTGTTTTTTCATAAACCAAGTAACCAAATTATTATCAAATTTTTTAATTTCTTTTTTTGGTGTGTAGTAAGATGCGAACTTTTCAAAGGCATTTGGGTATTTAACTCCAGCGATTTTTAAAATAATTTCGTAGTAGTTTTTTTTAATACTATTTTCAGTATTAATATTAAGATTCAATCTATCAATAATTCTATTTAAAAAAATATTTAAACAATTGGTTAATCTCTTATCTTTATTATAATCGTTATTTTCATCAAAAAAACTAATTTTTCTTATTATATCAATTGACGTAATATCAGTTTTGTTAATAGACATTCTACTACCAACTTTTCTTTTCTTTTTTAGATTTAAAAATCCTGAATAAAATAATTTACGTTTGAAATTAAACGTTAAATAATCAATAACTCTTCTTACTTTGTAGTATTTTTTACCTTGATCTCTTGACGATCGGTACGTATACAATTTTAATGCTATCTTACTTTCATTTTCTTCAATAACTAATGTTTTTTTACACATTATTGGTGTAGCAAATGGATTACCATAGTTTTTAACAAAAGATTCTTCTCCTATTTCTGTATGTGAATATTTGAAGACTCCCTGTTTTGGTACAAACTCTGTCTTAGTTAAAAATAAGTCATCATCGTCAACTTCTTTTTTATTTTCTATACTATTAAAATTATGATAAATAGATGTTTCGTATCTTTTAAATTCTTCCTTAAATAGGACAGTCATATCTGACATAAAATAATTTATTAATGATTACTAATTCAAACAAATTAAACCCATGTGGTGTTGCATATAAGGTAAAACTTTTTCAACGTTTTTTGTTTCACCATTTAAATCTAATATTAACTTAATTAATTGATTTCTTGTTGGTTCTAATGGTTTTCCATCCTCTTTAGAATTTTCTTCCACAATACTTCTAACACCATTAAAAAACTTTTCAGAGTCTATTTTACCAATCAATTGTTTTAACTGTTCAGGATTCTTTTCAAAAAACCCTTTAAAATTACTCATATATATTTCCACATCAACACTCATACTCAATATTTTTAATTCAACAAAAATAACAATTATTTTTGGTTATAAAAAGTTTTTTAAGAGAATAAATGAAAATTGTCGTCAGTATCTATTCTTTCTCTTAATGCATTAGGAATAACATTACTTGAGTTACTATTCTTCAAGTTAATAACTGTTAATCTTGGTAGGTTTGCAATACAACTAGGTAATATTTTAAGATTAGGATTATCCGGTAAAGATAAGAATTGTAGTTTATCCAAATTACATATTGATTCAGGAATTTCAGAAACACAACCAACTAAGTGTAAAGCGGTTAAGTTTTTAAATTTACCAATACTTTCAGGTATAGGTAAACTAAATGGTTCACCACCCTTTTTAGTAAATTCAAGTCTTTCAATGTTTTCAGGTAATGTTTCAAAAAACTCAGGGAAGCCATAAAGAGCAATAAATTTAGATGCCGAGTCGCCAGGATAATTAACAGAAACTTTCTTACCATTGTTTTGTGATAAACCACCCATAAACTGTGGTTTAAAATATTCTTTTAAACCTGATTCTTGTTTACTCAAGAAATCAACCAAATCAATTTGTCTATCAGAAGGATCCATATATTGATTTGAAGGGAAATGGAATTGGTATCTTAATGCTGGTAAACCTGATTTTTCTCCGACATCCATACTTCCTGTGAATTTTGTAGGTGAATTAGGTATCACAACATATAAAGGTCCGTCTTTAATATATCTATCAAACCAAGTAAGACCTGGAGATGAGGTACACCATCTTGTTTCACCTCTTTGTGGTTCCAAATAGTATCCACCGTAAAAACATGCGGCGTCTTTCCCTAATTGTCCTGTATCTGAAATTTTAACAACTGTCCAATTACCAAATCTCTTAACTTCTTCAGCACCAGGATGTTGATACGTTGTTGACGCTTCTTTTTTCTCATCGGCAGTTGCCTTAGTTTTTTCTAAACTGAAGTCTTTTACTTGGTCGTAAAGTGTTTCAGGTGTTAACTTATTAATATCTCTATATTCTTGTGGTAATCTATTTTTAAATCTTTCAAACTTCATTAAGTCACCAGTAACTTTATACAAGTCTTCTAAAAATAATGCTTGATATTCTTTAATCGCTTGTTTAACTGCAGGACTATTAGGGTCGGTTACTCCACTACTTAATTCAACATTTGGTGTTGTAAAGTTTTTAAGTAACCATTGGGTATATTTTCCAATTTTTACTTTTTCCATGTCCTCAGGTTTTGCATTAATCGCCTCCATACCTTCAGGAACTCTTGATGTTGGGTCTGCAGCAATAATTTCAAACAACACGTTAAAAGGCATCATACCTTTTCTTGTTTCTTTATTTGGTTTAACATATTTGTCAAATAAAACTTGAAATCTTGAACTCTCTATAATTAAGTCTCTAAGAATGCTCGTAAATCTAATAGCCATAACTGTATTTTAATATATAAATATCACAAATATAAGAAAAATAATTAATAATTCATTATAAGAAGTTCTTCACCCATGTTTTGTTTTGTCCCTTTCTTCGCTGCAGCCGCTTTTGCAAATTCTTTTTTAACCCAAGTGTATTCATTTTCAGGAAACCATTCATGGAGTAATTCAAAATCATAATAAGATAAACTAAATTTACCTTTTATTTCTTTTAAGACATTGGCAAGTCTTTCATGGTCTTGCCTATCAAAATCGTGGTTTGAATAGTAATTCTCTGTTTTCCAATATGGTGGATCTAAATAGATATATGTGGTTGGTGAGTCGTACTTTTTAATAACGTCAGCAAAATCCATATTCTCAACTTCAGTAATTTTTAAAAAATGTTCAATCCAATCAGGTTTAGATAACTTGTCTCTGAATGTAAGATATTTTGATTTGTACTTACCCTTCAAGTCAATAAAAGAACTTGTCTCAGGTTTACTACCACTAAACACTTGTGTTAGTACGTAAACGTATTTAGCTGCAACTTCATAATCACCAGGTTCTACGCTGAAACCTTCATTAAAAATTTCAGCCTGAAACCTTACAAACTGTTCCTTATAAATTGGTGGTGTTACTTCTTCCCCAAACTTTTGGCAATCAATCGCATTAATTGCCTTCAATAGTTCACTTGGGTTTTGTACACACTTGAATAGATTATAATTTAGTGGATTAAAATCGTTGTAAACAACTTTCTTTAGGTTCGGGAA
>Ga0209358_10001399_pt1 | contig 19244 bp, 26 predicted proteins | sample LauGreFa1BDMLBSN_2_FD_187574 | JGI IMG/M metagenome (GOLD analysis project Ga0209358, IMG submission 187574) | Freshwater lake microbial communities from Lake Michigan, USA - Fa13.BD.MLB.SN (SPAdes) (version 2) | ecosystem: Environmental > Aquatic > Freshwater > Lake | place: Lake Michigan, USA... | reverse complement strand
CGCTGCGCACGCGACGCGCTCTCGCTCACCCACGCTGCGACCAGGCGCGCGCGGTTGCCGTCGTCGCCGCCCTCGCCGAGCGCCTCGAGACGCGCGACCGCGGCGGCTTCGAGCGCGGGGACGTGGGCGCCGTGCGCCACCACCGCGCGCTCGATCTCGGTGAACGTCGCCTTCGCCGCGAGGTACGCGTGCACGTCGCCCACGCGCGCGACGCTCGCCTGCGCCTCAGGAGACGGCGTGGCGTCGGCGGGCGTGGCGTCGCCCGTCGCGGTGTCGGCGCGCGCGCTGCTGGGGCTGTCAGTGCCCGTGGGCGGGGGCTTCGGCGCGAGCGCGGCGGCGAAGACCTTCGCGGGGCTCTTCGAGGTGTCGCCGACCCGCGCGCAGTAGGTCCGCGCCACGATGAGCTTCGCGGCCTTCGCGTGCGCGCCGAGGGCCTCGACGATGTGCGCCGTCTGCCCCCACCACCGCACGACGTCGGCGCCCGTCGCGCACTCAGCCACCGCGTCGATCACGTCGAGCATCTCGCGAGGCCAGTCGCCCCGCTCTGCGGCGCGCTGCTCCGTCGCTGTGAGCACGTAGCCCCCGGCGTCGAGCCACTCGGCCAGGGCTTCGCTCGCGGCCGTCGTCGCGTCTTCGGCGTGCAGGCGCTGCGAGAGCAGGCGGTAGTCCTGCGCGGCGTCGAAGAGGCAGCCCGCCGCCGAGAGGGCCGCGCGGTAGTCGTCGAGCGCGTAGGGCTTCGGGGCGGGCGGCGCCTGCGGTGCCGTCTCGACGATGGGCGCGACGTCGTGCGATTGGATCTCCTCGATCTCGTCGGGGTCGTAGCAACCGGCCACGAGGTCGGGGTACACGGCGCGCGCGAGCGCGGCGGCGCAGCGCGCGCGGAGCATCGCCTCGGTGTGAGCGCGCCACGTCCCGCTCGACGTGAGACCCGCGCGCGTCGCCTGCGCGAAGGTGTAGGTCAGCGACACGGGCGCAGGAGCCCCGGCGCGATGCGTCGTGTAGTGAGCGAGCTTGTCGGTCGACTCGACGCACGAGAAGTACAGGCACACGTCGCGGCGTCGGGCGCACGTCGCGACCGTGATGTCGGCGCCGAGCGACACCTTGCCGGACACGAGGCCGATGCCCGACGCGGCCGCCATCGGTTGAATGCCGAGCTCGTGACCTTTCAGCAGGATCGCGAACGCGACATCGGCATTCAGAACCGTCTTCGGAAAGACGCCAGCGCGGAAGAGGCGCTGCGCGATCGTGTCGATCATTTCCATTTCTTGAGGCGTGATCATCGTCGTGTCTCCTCTGTCATCTCAGCCCCGTGGCTGTGGTGGCTGGCGCCCCGCGAGGGGGGATGCGTGCGCTTGCCACCGCAGACCCGGCGCTACGTCCGGCAGGTCCCGCAGCGCATCACGCCGCGTCCATCGAAGCGCCACCCCGCAGCGCGCGCCGCGTCGAGCGCAGCCGCCATCGCAGGGCCGCGCGACGTGGCGCCGACGACGTAGGCGTCGCAGTCGCGAGCGCCGCACCAGCGCACGCGAGCGCCGCTCTCTGCGACCGCGTCGGTGACCCACCCGCGGGCCTCGACGGGCGACACCTCGAGCGCGGCGGCGATGCGCACGAGCGGCCACCCGCAGCGCGCGAAGTTGCCCGCGCTCAGGTAGCGCAGGTCGAGCGCCCGCCGCAGCCGCACGCACACCGCAGCGGCGCTCACGGCGTCACCGTCCACGGCGCGAGCGCGCGGCAGGCCTCGGCGAGCGTGCGCGCTTCGCTGCGCGCCTCGACGCGAGCGCCGTTGTGCGCGATCACGAGCACCACCGCGGCGCCTCCCGCCTCCGCGTGGGCGGCCGCTGTCACCGTCGCGCCGGGGTGTGCGCTGCGCACCTCGCGGAGCAGCACCGCGACGACGGGCGCGACGGGCGCCTCGGCGGGCGGGGCGGCGGCGGCGAGACACGCGCGCTCGGCTGCGTCGGCGGGGCTCACGACTGCGCCTCGCGGAGACGCTCTGCGGACACGGGCGCGTCGAAGCGCGAGCGGCGGGTGCAGGGCGTCGGCTCGCGCTCCCACGGCAGCGCGGAGCCCGCGGGCCACTCGCTGTCGTCGATGTCCGCGAGCGGGTCCGCGTCGAGCTCATCGACCGCCTCGCCGCGGCGCTCAGCGCACCACGCGCCGAAGTCGGCGAGGTCGAGGGCGTCGAGGGCGCTTGTGTGGTGCGCGGTCACGCCGACACCTCGCCGGCCGCAATGGCGCGCGTGTAGGTGGCGCAGTCCCAGCACTGGCACGCCGGCGCGTGTTCGGCCGCGCGGTCGCAGGCGGCGGTGCAGTCGTCGCAGAGGGGCGACTCGCTTGCGTGGCCGCAGCCCGCGCACGGGGCGGTGTGGACGTGCGGCGCGGCTTCGCGCTCGACGAAGGCGGCGGTCACAGCGACACCTCGGCGACGAGCCTGGGGCTGCGACCGGCGCGCTTCGACCACACGGCGTACGTGTCGAGATGCAGCACCTCGCGGGCGGCGCGGTGCGCGTCGGCGGCGGTGGCGAACGCGTTGGAGGTCTTGTGCACGTACACGAGGAGGTCGTCTACGCGGCGCTGCGAGCTGGTGAGGTAGTGCGTCATGGTCTCTCGTCTCTCTGCCGCTGCGTTGCGGCGAGGAGGACTATCGCTCCCCTGCGTTGCAATTGCAATGGTCCGTTCGCGCAACGTTGCAGTCGCACGCACGCAACCTCCGAGACGTTGCGAACGCAACGCAGCGCGCGCTACGGTGCGGGCCATGGAGTCTACACCTACACCCGATGCCCCGGCGCTCCTCGCGTTGTGGGTTGCGCGTCGCCCAGGTCGGCGCGGCATCCTCGCCCACAAGCTCAGCGTCGCAGAGTCCACCGTCTGGCGATGGTGCGCGCGCCGCTCGACGCCGCGCCCTTCGATGCGCCTGCCGATCCAGCGCGCGACGCGCATCCCCGCGACCGCATGGGAGGTGACGTCGTGACCCTCCCCGCAGCGCCCGACCCCGTGGCGCCCGTGCGTCTCCGCGTGCTGGTCGCCTCCGCGCAGATCGGCCACACGCTCGCGCGCATCACGCCCGCGCTCGCGGCAGACCTCCGCGTGCTCCGCGCGGTCGCCGCCCTCGCTGACGCCGCGCGCGGGCTCGCGGCTGCGGTCGCGTCGGCTGAGCGCGACGCACGCGACGAGGTGCAGCCGTGAGCCGCGCCGACGTGCTGCTCTGCTGGGTCTGCGCGGCGCTCCTCGGCGCGGCCGTCGTCGCATCGTGCGGGCACAGCGCGCACACGCTCGATGTGCTCACGGCGCGGGGGCTGCGGTGAGCGCCGCCGCATGGCTCGTCGCGCTCCTCGCTGCGTACCCGCACCTTGCGCACCGCGCGTGCGTCGAGCGCCGCGCGCCGCAGATCGCGGCCGACGCCGACGCCGCCGCAGCGCGCTACGGCGTGCCCGTCGCTACGCTCCTCGCGGTCGCCGTGATGGAGTCGCACCTCGGCTGCGCGCCGCGCTCTGGTGGCTGCTGGGGCGCCCCCGTCTCGCGCGCTCACCGGCAGACCGCGGGCCGCGCAGACCACGCCGCGAGCGCCCTCGCGCTCGGCTACCGGCGCTGCGGCTCGTGGCCCGGCGCGGTGGCGCACTTCCGGTGGGGCACCTGCGAGCGCCGCGCGCACGTTGGCTACGGCCCCGAGGACGTGTGGCGCGTCGTCGCCCGCGTCGCCGACACCCTCGCGCGCGTCGAGACGCGACGGGCGGGCGTCCGATGATCGACCACCTCGCAGACCTGCTCGCGGAGCAGTACCACCTCACCGCCGCAGCCGCCGTGCGCGCGGGCCACCGTGACCTCGCGGCGGCCATCGAAGCCGAGATCGACGGGTGCGGCGGGCCGTGGCCCTTCGGGAGCGGGCCGTCTACGCAACCGCACGACCGCGCGCTGATCCACGCCGTACGCGCGTGGGGCCGCGGCGACGAGTGCGCCGAGCTCGTCGAGATCGCGCGCGCTGCCTACGTCGCGTGGTGCGGCGTGCCCGCGACTGCGCCCGTCGTCGAGCCGCAGCCGACGCCGCTGGGGCGCACGAAGGCCGAGCGGTCGAAGCGGGCGCGGCAGATGTCGCTCGACCTCGACGACGACGGAGACGACGAGTGATCCGCGACCACCTCGCAGAGATCGCCGCGCTCGCGGGCTGCGCCGACGACGCCACCGAGGATGCGCTCCTGCGCGCGGGGTGGGTGCGGCTACGCGGCACCGGCGACGTGTGGCGCGACCCGCAGACCGACGAGACGGCGCCGCGGTGGCGGGCGCTCGAGATGCTCGACCGCGCGGCGGCGAGAGGAGAGACGACGTGAGGGCGATCGACCTGTTTGCGGGCGCGGGCGGCACATCGACGGGCGCGCGGAGCGTTGGCGTCGAGATCGTCGCGAGCGTCAACCATTGGCCCGTCGCCGTGGCGACGCACGCGCTCAACCACCCGGCCACGCACCACGTCTGTCAGGACATCGCGAGCGTCGATCCGTCGTCGATGCCCGCACACGAGATCATGCTCGCGTCGCCGTCGTGCGTCGGCCACACGCGGGCGCGCGGGCGCGAGGCGTCGCACCATGACGCGGCGCGCGCGACGGCCGACGACGTGCTGCGCTTCGCAGAGGCCAACCGCCCGCGCGCGGTCATCGTCGAGAACGTGCCCGAGATGATGGCGTGGGCGCGCTACCGCTCGTGGCGCATGGGGTGGTCGGATCTCGGCTACCGCGTGTCCGAGCAAGTCATCGACGCCGCGGACGCGGGCGTGCCGCAGCATCGGCGGCGCCTCTTCGTGGTGGCAACGCGCACGCGCAAGCCCGTGGCCGTGCCGCAGCCCGCGGTCGCGCACGTTGCGGCGCGCGCGTGTCTCGACCTCGACGGCGGCGCGTGGTCGCCGTGGTCGGCTTGGTGCGAGAACACCCGCGCGCGGATCATCGCGGGGCGCGCGCGGCACGGCGAAGACTTCTTGGTCGCGTACTACGGCGCCACCGAGGGCGGGCGCTCGCTCGACCGCCCCATCGGCACGCTGACGACGGTGGATCGCTACGCCCTTGTGCGGGGCGACCGCGCGCGGATGCTGACGGTGGCCGAGATGCTCGCGCTGTCCAGCTTCCCCGCGGGCTACGCGCTCACCGGCACGAAGCGCGACCAGGTGAAGCAGATCGGCAACAGCGTGCCGCCCGCCCTCGCAGCGTGGGTGATCGGCCGCGTGATGGAGGCTCTGTGACGACTCGATGGATCTGCCTCGACGGCCCCGACGGCGGCGGCCACTCGACCCACGCTGACGCCCTCGCGGCGGCCCTGGCTGCGCGCGGCCACGACGCGGTGAGCTGGCACCACCCGGTGCATCCTGCGGGGGCCGTGGGCCTCGCGCGCGTCGTCCACTACGAGCGCTCGCGGTGGTGGACGCGCGACTGGCGCGACCCGCGCGAGATGCACGCCGTCTACGTGCTCGACCGCGGGCCGTGGAGCGGGCTCGTGCACGCGCGGGCGCTCGAAGCGCAGGACACGCGGCGCACGGACAGCGGTCACAGCGTCGCGGCGGCCGAGCTCGTGCTGTGGTGGGACGGCCTCCCCGTCGTGCTCCTCGACGCCTCCGACGCCACCCTCGACGCCCGGCTGCTCCTCCGCGGCGAAGACCCCCGCGACAGCCACCACGAGCGCGCGCAGTGGCGCCGCCTCGCTGCCGCCGAGGGTTGGCCCGTCGTCGACACCAGCGGCCCGCGCGAGGCCACCGGGGCCGCGCTGCTCGCGTGGGCGCTGCGGGTGCTCGCGTAATTCAGTTGACTTGCGATAGCGCACCGCTATAGGTTCCGTCGCACATGGCTAGGCCCCGCGACGCAGCAACGTCCGGGGCCGTGAACGATCACGCAAGGAGTGACCGATGACGAAGAGGGTACACGCTCGCGGAGCGGCTGTCGATTACAGTCGCTTTGTCGCGGGCAAGATGGCGGTTCACCCGCCGTCGGGAATCGCAGATCCTAGCATCAGGGTAGAGCGACTGTTCTCGTTTCAGCATGACCTCGTGTCATGGGCGCTGCGCCGCGGGCGCGCTGCGGTCTTCGCTGACACGGGCCTCGGCAAGACCGGGATGCAACTCGCGTGGGCTGACGCCGTGGCCCGTCACACGTCGGGCGACGTGATGGTTCTCGCGCCGCTCGCGGTCGCAGCGCAGACCGTGGCCGAGGGCGCCGCGTGCGGCGTCGAGGTGACGTTGTGCCGCGAGGCGAGCGACGTGCGGCCCGGCGTCAACGTCACGAACTACGACCGGCTGCACCGCTTCGATGCGTCGCGCTTCTCGGGCGTCGTGCTCGATGAATCGAGCTGCATCAAGCACCACGACGCGAAGACGCTGCGCGTGCTGCTCGATTCGTTCTCGGCGTGCCCGTTCCGCTTCTGCGCGACGGCCACGCCTGCCCCGAATGACTGGACGGAACTCGGCACGCACGCTGAGTTTCTCGGGGTCTGCACGCGCTCTGAGATGCTCGCGGAGTTCTTCTGCCACGACGGCGGCGAGACGCAGACGTGGCGCCTCAAGGGTCACGCGCGCAAAGCCTTCTGGCGGTGGGTTTCGTCGTGGGGCGCGATGGTCCGCCGCCCTTCCGACCTCGGCTACTCCGATGAAGGCTACGCGCTCCCGGCAGCACACACGACCTCGCACACCGTCGCGACCGACGCGGCGACGCTTCGCGAGGGCGGCGTGCTGTTCGCGCAAGAGGCCGCCTCGCTCATGGACCGGCGCAACGCGCGCCGCGGTTCTATCGACGCGCGCGTGTCCATGTGCGCCGACCTCGTGAACTCCGAGGCGAGCGAGCCGTGGATCGTGTGGTGTGACCTCAACGCTGAATCCGAGGCGCTCACGAAGGCCATCCGCGGCGCCGTCGAGGTGCGCGGTAGCGATGATGCCGACACGAAAGAAGAGCGGCTGCGCGCGTTCGCCGACGGGCGGATTCGTGTGCTCGTGACGAAGCCTTCCATCGCGGGCTTCGGGCTCAACTGGCAGCACTGCGCGCGCGTCGCCTTCGTGGGCGTGACGGATTCGTGGGAGGCCTACTACCAAGCCGTGCGGCGCTGCTGGCGCTTCGGTCAGAAGCGCGAGGTACGCGTGCACATCTTCGCGAGCGAGGCCGAGGGTTCAGTGGTGGCGAACCTCGCGCGCAAGGAGCGCGACGCGGCAGCGATGGCCGACTCGCTCTCCGCGGAGACGCGCGAGGCCGTCATGGCCGAAGTCCGCGGCGCTGTCCGCACGGTCAACACGTACGAAGCGCGGAAGGCGATCCGTCTTCCGTCATGGATCAAGAGCGAATCGGAGGTGGCGTGATGTCGAAGGTGATCGGTCAAGACAGTGGCGACAACTGGAGCATCTACCACGGCGACTGCGTCGAGGTGACGAAGGCGCTCCCTGATCGCAGCGTGGCGTGCTCGGTGTTCTCGCCGCCGTTCGCGTCGCTCTACACGTACAGCAACAGCCCGCGCGACATGGGCAACGTGAAGAACGATGCGGAGTTCTTCGTGCACTTCGGCTACCTCATCGACGAGCTGGCGCGCGTGATGATGCGGGGCCGCGTGGTCGCCATTCACTGCATGGATTACCCCGTCTCCAAGGAGCGCGAGGGATACATCGGGCTGCGCGACTTCCCCGGCGAGATCATCCGCGCATTCGAGGCGAGGGGATTCATCTTTCATACACGCGTCACCGTGTGGAAAGACCCCGTTACGCAGATGCAGCGCACGAAGGCGCTCGGACTCCTGCACAAGACCGTGCGCGAGAACGCCAGCATGAGCCGCATGGGCATCCCCGATTACGTGATCGCGATGCGCGCGCCCGGTGACGTGCCGGTTGACGAGCGCGTGAAGCACTCCGCCGAAGAGTACCCCGTCGACGAGTGGCAACAGGTCGCGTCGCCCGTGTGGGCCGTCACCACGAACGAAGGCGTCAAGGCCGCGATCGACCCGCAGGATACGCTCCAATACCAGAGCGCCCGCGAGCACGACGACGAGCGGCACATCTGCCCGCTGCAACTCGAGGTAATCCGCCGATGCCTCGCGCTGTGGACGAACCCCGGCGACACGGTGCTCTCTCCCTTCATGGGCATCGGGAGCGAAGGGCACATCGCGATCGGCGGCGCCACGCGGTCGGGCCGTCGGCTGTCGAAGCCGCGCAGGTTCATCGGCGCCGAACTCAAGGATTCGTACTACCGGCAGGCGGTCGGCAACCTGCGCGCTGCGGCGATCATCCGGCAGCCTGGCCTCTTCGACGCGGTGGCGGTGTAGTCATGGCGTCGAGGGAGCGGCGGGAGAGTGGGGTCCTCGTGCTGATGACCGCAGCGGAGCGCGAGAGACTTCACTCTCTCGCCTCTCTCCTCGGCGTGTCGAGCGCCGACGTGGTGCGCTCGCTCGTGGCCCGCGAATGCGAGCGTCGAGGGGTTGCGCGATGAGGTCGCCAACGGGTACAAAGGAGCGGCCCCGCGGCGCGACCAACGCCCGGAGCCGTGATCGACCATTGCGCCGACGGAGGGCGCGACCGATGCCGAGACGATACCACCAGACCGCTAGCGCGGGCAAGTCATGAACCTGCGCGACTACCAGACGCGGGCAATCGACCTCGTGCGCGCCGAGTACCGGCGCGGGCGCAAGGCCGTGTTGCTCGTGCTCCCCACGGGCGCGGGCAAGACCGCGACGGCGTCGCAGCTCATCGCGTGGGCCGTCGCCCGCGGGCGCCGCTGCCTCTTCGTGGTGCACCGCCGCGAGATCGTGCTCGACACCGCGCGACGCCTCGCGGCTGCGGGTGTGCCGTGCGGCATCGTGATGGCGAGCGAGCGCGCGACGGATGCCGCGGTGCAGGTCTGCTCGGTGCAGACGCTCACGGCGCGCGATCAGCACCCGCCCGCGGACCTCATCGTGTGGGACGAGGCGCACCACTGCGCGGCCGAGACGTACCGCGACATCCGCGCGCAGTACCCGAGCGCGTGGCACCTGGGCCTCACCGCGACGCCCGAGCGTAGCGACGGCGCTCCGCTCGGCGACGCGTTTGAGGCGCTCGTTGCGCCCATCACCGTGAGCGAACTCGTGGCCGCGGGGCACCTCGCGCCCATCGAAGTGATCGCGCCGCCGACGCGGCTGCAAAGCGCCATCGGCGCCACGCCCGCCGACGCGTGGCTCGCGCACGGCGGCGGGCGACCCGCGGTGATCTTCACCGGCACCATCGCGGAGAGTCGCGAGTGCGTGGCGGCCATCGGCGCGCGCGCGGCGCACCTCGACGGGTCGACGCCGCGCCGCGAGCGCGACGAGATCCTGCGGCGCTTCGAGGCGGGCGACCTCGACGTAGTGAGCAACTGCGCGGTGCTCACCGAAGGGTGGGACTCGGCACGCGCCGAGGTCTGCGTGCTGGCGCGCGGGTGCGGCTCGCTGCCCGTGTACCTCCAGACGATCGGGCGCGTGCGCAGGACCGGCGGCAACGCGGCGAAGCGGTGCTTGCTGATCGACCTCGCAGGCGCCGCGCACGAGCACGGGATGCCCGACGAGGACCGCGAGTGGAGCCTGAGCGAGGGGCAGGAGCAGCGCCCGAAGAGCGACCGCGAGGCGCTCTCGACGTGCGGGCACTGCGGCGCCGTCGTGCGCTACGCCTCGCGTGGGCCGCGGTGCCGCAAGTGCGGCGCGGCGTGGCCCGAGGCCGAGCGCGTCGAGATCCGCAAGCAACCGCTCGTGGCAGTGGCCGCGGTCGCCTCGACGCGGCACGAGCGCGAAGACGAGCTCGTGCGGCTGGAGCGCATCGCCCGCGAGCGCGGGTACAAGCCCGGCTGGGCACTGGTGCGATTCAAAGAGCGCTTCGGCTTCTGGCCGCGCGCGAGGAGGTCCGCTTGAGCGAGGGGCAGATTCAGGATGCGATTCGACTCGCGCTCACCGACGAGCCGGGGCTCGTGGTGTGGCGCAACAACACGGGCGTCGCGGAGCATCGCGGCGCGCGCGTGCGCTACGGGCTCGCGGTCGGCAGCGCGGACCTCATCGGGTGCCTCGACGGGCGCTTCGTCGCCCTCGAGGTCAAGGCCGCCGCGGGCCGCACGTCGCCCGAGCAGCGGCAGTGGCTCGACCTCGTGCGCCGCAACGGCGGGTTCGCGGCCGTCGTGCGCAGCGTCGACGAGGCGCGGGCGGCCATCGCGCGGGCACGAATCGGAGCACACGAGTAGTATGCGCCTATACAATTGTGATATAGGAGAGAGCATGAAGCCGACCCTGATTTCGCTTTCGCCTCGGGACAGAGAGATGCTCGACGCGGAGGCCGCGCGCCTCGGCGTTTCCCGCGCCGCCGTCGTGCGAATCCTCGTGCGTGAGCACCTCGCGCCTCGCGAGGCGTCGCGATGACCGCGCAGCTTCAGTGGGCGATGGTCGACGGCGCGCCGGTGTCGGTGTTTGCGCTGATCGACACGAAGACCGACGATCGCCCGAAGGGGTCGTGCCCGGGGTGCGGGCGCGGCACCGTGTGGAAGATCGGCGAGGGCAAAGTCACGCCGCACGTCGCGCACGAAGCCGACGCCGCGTGTGGCGAGTCCGGCGTCACCGCGTCAGAGACGGCGGAGCACCTCAACGCGAAGCTCCATCTGAGAACGCTGCTCGCGGCGACGCGGTCCATCCTCATCGGCACGCGCTGCCGCGAGGGCCACGAGCACCGCCGCCCGTGGGGCGTGCCCGCATGGGACTCGGTCGATGTCGAGTACGCCATCGGCAGCGTGCGACCGGACATCGTGCTCACGTCGGCGACGGGAGAGCAGGTCGCCGTGGAGGTACTGCACTCGCACGCGGTCGACGGGCGCAAGACGCGCAAGCTCGCGGCGCTCGGCATCCCGTGGATCGAAGTGCGCGCGGAGTTCGCGTTGGCGTGGACGGGTCAAGGCGCGCTGCGCGTGCACGCGGCCGACACGACGACGCACCCGCCGGGGTGTAGGCGATGCGGCGAGATCGAGGCGCGCGCCGAAGAGGAGCGAGCGGCCAGGGCCGAGCGCATGGAGGCGCAGCGCGCGAAAGCGCAACAGCGCGAGCAAGAGGCCGCGTGCGCGCGGGCGCTGGCGGCGGCCGAAGAGGCGCGCGTTGCCGACATCCGTCAGCGGCTGTGGGAGCAGCGCGCGAACGCGCGATGGGCTGAACTGCGCGCGGCAGAACGCGAGCGCGCGGAGGCCACCACGCAGGCGACGAGACCCGAGGCGTCGAGCGTGGAGCGGCACGACTACAAGGCCTCGCGCGGGCATTGGGACGCGGTGTTCGCGGAACCGTGGGCGCGGGATTACATGAGATCAGTGAGGGGCGAGCGATGATGCCAGCAGTGAAGCTCTCGAAGCTCGGGCGAAGCGCCCTGATGTACGCCGCGCAATACGGGTGGAGGGTGTTCCCGCTGCACTCCATCGACAACGGCGCGTGCACCTGCGGTGATGCGAAGTGCACGGGCACGAAGCCCGGCAAGCACCCGCGCACGCCGAAGGGCTGCCTCGACGCGACCACGGACACCGGCGCGATCCGCGCGTGGTGGGAGCGGTGGCCGGATGCCAACGTGGGCATCGCCACGGGCGGCGGGCTCGTGGTGATCGACGTCGACCCGCGGCACGGCGGCGACGATGGACTCGTGGATCTGCGCGCGCGCCTGGGCGAGCTGCCTGACACGGTCGAGTGCCTCACCGGCAGCGGCGGGCGGCACATCTACGTCAGCGTGAGCGAGGGCGTGACCGTGCGCAACAGCGCGGGCACCCTCGCGCCGGGCGTCGACATCCGCGGAGAGGGCGGCTACGTCGTCGCGGCGCCGAGCGTGCACACGTCGGGGCGCTCGTACGCGTGGGAGGCCTCGTCGCGGCCCGACGAGGTCGAGGTCGCGCCCATGCCCGCAGCGTGGCTCGAGGCCATCACGAAGCGACCGAAGCTCCGCGTGATCGCGGGCGGGAGCGGCGAGACGATCGCCGAGGGCGGGCGCAACGAGACGCTCTTCAAGCGGGCCTCGTCGATGCGCGCCGCGGGCTTCGAGGAGCCTGCGATTCTCGCGGCGATTCTCGCCGAGAACGAGACGCGGTGCTCCCCGCCACTCGACCCCGCGGAGGTGAAGGGCATCGTCAGCAGCGTGTGTCGGTACGCGCCGGGGCTCTCGCCCGAGTACGAAGCGAAGCGCGCGGAGGCGGCATCGAAGCGCGTGGTCGCGACGGGCGACGCGCGCGCGCCGGAATGCGAAGACGCCGAGTGGTCATCAAAGCTCTACACGACCGCGAAGGGCGCTGTGAAAAACACCTTCGCGAACATCTGCACCATCCTGCGCGGCGCGCCCGATTACGCGGGACTGCGCTTCAACGAGATGACGGTGACGCCAGAACTCGGCGGCGCGCCGGTGAGCGATGCGCGTCTGGCGCTGATGCGCGAAGACATCGAGCGCCGCTACGGTTTCAGCCCCGCCACTGACTCGCTCGCGCAGGCTATCCTCGGCGTCGCGTCGGAGCACGCGTACCACCCTGTGCGTGAGTACCTCGAAGGCCTCGTGTGGGATCATGCTCCGCGCCTCGCATCGCTCACGACGACGATGCTCGACGCGGAGCCCAGCGCCATCAACGCCGCGATGGTGCGCGCATGGTTCGTGTCGGCGGTGGCGAGGGCCTACCAGCCCGGCTGCAAGGTCGACACGTGCCTCGTGCTCGTGGGGCCGCAGGGCGCCCGCAAGAGCACGTTCTTCCGCGCGCTCGGCGGCGCGTGGTTCGCTGACACCGCGATCGACATCGAGTCGAAGGACGCCATGCAGCAGATCAACGCCGCGTGGATCTACGAACTCGGCGAGCTCGACAGCGTGACGAGCAAGGCGCACGCAGGGCGCATCAAGGGGTTCATCACGTCGCAGACCGACAAGTACCGGCTGCCATTCGGCCGAGCGGTGAGCACGGTTCCGCGCTCCAACGTCATCGTCGGCAGCACCAACGAGAGTAACTTCCTGATGGACCCGACCGGCGCGCGGCGCTTCTGGTGCCTCCGCGTCGGGCGCATCGACGCGACGGCCGTCGAGGATGCGCGCGACCAGCTCTGGGCCGAGGCCGTCGCCGCCTACAAGGCCGGTGAGCGGTGGTGGCTCGACGACGCCGCGGAGAAGGAGCACCGCGACGCGGTCGAGGCGTTCGCGGTGTCGGACCCGTGGGAGAACGACGTCGCCGCGTGGCTGCTGACGGCCGAGGGGATCGTGACGACCGCAGCGATTCTCACCGGGGCGCTGCGCATCGACATCGGCAAGACCACGCACCGGGACAGTTTGCGCGCGGGCGCTATCATGCGTGCGCTCGGCTGGCAATCGCAGATGGTGTGGACCGGCGAGAAATCGGCGCGCGTCTGGCAGCGCATCACAGACTCCTGAGTCTGTGATGAGTCTGTGATGAAGTCTGTGATGGCGCAAGTACCCGTAACCACTACGCTTTCTGTCACTACATTACATCCATCACAATCATCACAGACTCTCTACGTACACAACCCAATGTTGGCTAAGGGCTGTTCTCAAAATGTGCCCCCCTCTAATGGAAAACACCGTGAGGACTGTGAGGTTGTGATGGATCGTGATGAACCCCTTTGGTTACGCGGGGTTAGCTCCATCACGACCCCAAAAGGCACCCTCACGGACTCTCGTGGCGGGGTCGTGATGGCCAGAGAGACCGAGCCCCGGCAGGGCGCGGCGACGGGGCGGGACGGGCGGTGACACGCAGCGGGCGCTTCGGGGCGGTTCCTGGGGCGCGTAGAGGCGATTGCGACGAGGTGTGACGATGAGCGAGACGTGGGCAGTGGTTGACGACGAGGGCGCGGCGCACGAGGTGGCCGTCGACGAGGGGCGCGGGTCGACGCGCTCGTGGTGGGCTGCGACGCAGGACGTAGCGCGGAGGTCGCACGTCGGCCCGCGAGACGCCGTGGTGCTCGTGGCGCAGGCGTGCGGGTGGCCGATCGCGGAGGTGCTCTCGCCGGGCACCGAGACGCGGGCGGCCGAGGTCGCGCACCTCGAGGGCCGCCGCGGGGCACTGCTCGCGGAGGTCGACCGGCTGACGGCGGCGCTCGACGCGGTCGGGCACGCTCTCGGCGCGGAGTCGCGCGAGCGCGGCGTGCTCCTCGCTGCGATCGAGGAGGCGCGGCGCGCTGCGTGGTACGACGGCGTGAGGGAGATGCGCGGAGCCGCGGGCATCCACGCGATGCGGCACCACGCGAACCACGATGACGCCCTTGCGATCTTCGACCTGCCGCCGCCGATCCCAGCGGCCATCCCGGGCGCGGCACGGTGCGGGTGCGATGCGTGCGGCAAGGAGGTGTCTCAGTGACCGCCGCCGTCACCGTGCCGACGCTCGACGACGCTCGCCTCACGCGGGCGCTGCGGTCGCTCGCGCCACTGCTCGCGCTCGACGGCGACCTGCGCTCGAGCGGGTGCGAGCCGCGCGTGCCAGGCGAGACCGCGGCGAAGCAGACGCCGACAGAGCACGCGATCGACGCGGGCACCCTCGCGGCCGCCCGCCGCGCGCACGACCGCCTCGCGCGCTGCCCCGGCTGCGTCGAGACGCTGCGATGGCTCGCAGCCCACGGCGGCGACCTCGCGACGGTCGACGGGCTCGCGCAGCTCGTGGCCGAGGAGCGCGGCCCCGTGGCGCTGCGGGAGGCCCTGCCCGCGGCGTCGGCTGCCGTGCTGAAGGCGCGCACATCGCTCGCGTTCGCCATGCAGCGGGCGCACGTCGGGAAGCGCGTGCCGACCGCCGCGTGGCTGCTGACGTCGCACGCGGACACGTCGCGCGCGCGGGAGGCGCTCGCGTCGGCCGTCGCACGCGAGACGCAGGCCAGGGCGTCGCTCGTCGCGTGGGGGCGCGCGAGGATTGAGCGCGCGGTGATGGCGTGGGAGGATGCGGGCGTATGAGCGACGACAAGCCTCCGTGCGACTACTGCCGCGCCTGCTCGACGGACGTGTATGCGCTCGGCGGGTGCTACTGCAAGCGCTCCTCGCACCCGTCGCTCGCTCCCCGCACGGAGAACACGCTGCGGACGACGCCGCAGGTGCGCGAGGACTGGGTGCCGCCCGTCGTCGAGATGGCGCGCATCGCCGCTCCGGTCGACGCCGACGGGCGGCCGTGCGAGGAGGGCGACTCGTGGGCATAGACACGTCAGCATCGCTCGTCTACGGGACCATCGTTGATGTCGACGACCTCACGCCCGAGGTCGTGGCGCGGGTCGCGGCTGCGCTCGCGGTCGACGTCGAGCCGCCCGACGATGGCGAGTACTACTCGACGCAGGCTCTCAACGACGCCATGGAGGATTTCAACGTCGCGCTCCGTCGGCGTGGCCTCGTGGTCGAGACCTGCGGCTCGTTCGTCTCGCCGCGATGGGTGATCGGCCGCGAGGTCGTGAGCGCGTTGGGCGACGGCGACTCACTCGCGACAACGACGCTCGCGAAGATCGCCCGCGCCATGAGGCTGTCGAAGCGACACCGCGCGACGCTGGATCGGCTGCGGCGCATCATCCCCAGCACGAGCCCGCTGCGCCTCGTGCTGTCGGTGATGCTCACGGCGCCGTGATGCGGGATACCTCCGATTGACAGAACACCGGGGCGCGTGCTCCTCTCGCGCGCGTCTCGCTCCGGGGTGCTGAGACGTCGCCGCAGAATCGTACGCAGCCGCTTGACGGCGCCACGGTGCGACACGTAGCGTCCGCAACAGCGCCATAGGTGTCTCCGCGATTCGTCGCACACGAGACAACGGGCGCCCGCACTACACCGTGACGCTCACCGCACGCGACATCGCCGATCGTCTCGGCGTCTCGAAGCGCACCGCGCAGCGCATCATCGCTCGTGGTCGCGCGGCGGGATCGCTCGCGGTCGTCGAGGCGAAGGCGAGCGGCGGCAACGGCGCGCGGCAGCGATGCTTCGGCGTCGCAGTGCCCGACGACGCGCAGGCGGGCGGATGATGGCTCGCCAGAACGCTCCTTATGTCGACGGCCGGTAAGAGACTCATCCCGCGCGAGCGACTCGACCTCGCCGAAGAACTGTACCTCGCAGGCAAGTCGCGACAGCGCATCGCCCGCGTGCTCTGCGAGAAGTTCGGCGTCTCGGCGCGCACCGCTCGCGACTACATCGCCCGCGTCGAAGCGAAGATCGCGGCCCTCCCGAAGCCGCCGCCCGAAGCCGCGTTTCAGCGCGCCGAGGCGATGCTGCTGGAGGCGTACGAACTCGCCCGCGACGGCGTCAAGCGCATGGTCGTCTCAGGCGGCGCGGGCGCTCCATCGCACGTCGAAGAGTTCCCCGAGGCGAACGTTGGCGTGATGGCAAACGTCGCCTACCGCCTCGCCGAACTCCACGGCGTCGCCGCCCCGCAGAAGGTCGACCTCACCAGTGGCGGCAAGCCCCTCCAAGCGCTCACCGAAGATGAGCTCCGACAGCGCGTCGCCGAGCGAGCCGCCGCGCTCGAAGCGCTCCGCAAGAGCGGCGCTTGAAGCGCAACTCGCGCTGATCGACGCGGAGATCGCGGAGCGCGAAGAACTCGCCCGCCGCGCGCAGGCCGCCCGCTACGATTGGACACGCAACGCCCGCCTCGAGCAACTCCAGCCCGAGGGCGAGTGGCGCCGGTGGCTGCTCCTCGCGGGCCGCGGCTTCGGAAAGACGCGCGTGCTCTCGGAGACGCTGCGCGCGTGGGCGACGTCGGGCCGCTACAAGCGCATCGCGCTCGTGGCCCGCACCGCCGCCGACGTGCGCGACGTGCTCGTCGAGGGGCAGAGCGGCATCCTCGCGGTGTCGCCCGACGGTGAGCGCCCCGTGTGGGAGCCCTCGCGGCGACGCCTGACGTGGCCGACGACGGGCACGATCGCCACGACCTACAGCGCCGAGGAGCCCGACCAGCTCCGCGGCCCGCAGCATGACGCGGCGCTCCTCGACGAAATTGCCGCGTGGTCGAGACCCGAGACTTACGACCAGGTCGTGATGGGTCTGCGCCTCGGCGTTGACCCGCGCATCGTGATCGCCACGACGCCGCGACCGACGCCGCTCGTGCGCTCGCTCCTCGCCGCCGAGGGCACAGTGGTGACGCGCGGGGCGACGCGGGACAACCTCGCCAACCTCGCGCCCGGTGTCGTCGCTGACCTCGAGCGCCGCTACGCCGGGACGCGCCTCGGGCGACAGGAACTCGACGGCGAGATCCTCGACGACTCCGCGGGCGCGCTGTGGCGGTGGCAGTGGATCGACGCCGCGCGCGTCACCCGCGCACCGGACCTGCGCCGCGTGGTGGTCGCGATCGACCCCGCCGCGTCGTCGCACGACGAGAGCGATGAGACGGGCATCGTGGTAGCGGGCGTGGGCCACGACGGCCGCGCGTACGTTCTCGCCGACGCGAGCGGGCGCTATCGCCCCGAGGAGTGGGCGCGCACCGCCCTCGCGCTCTACCGCGAGCACAAGGCCGACTGCATCGTCGCCGAGGCCAACAACGGCGGCGAGATGGTGGCGGCGACGTTGCGCGTGCACGACCGCGGCGCCAACGTGCGCACGGTCCACGCGACGCGCGGGAAAGCGACGCGCGCTGAGCCCGTCGCCGCCCTCTACGAGCAGGCCCGCGTGTCGCACGTCGGCGCCCTGGCCCGCCTCGAAGATCAACTCACGACGTGGGATCCGGCGACGAGCCGCACGAGCCCCGACCGCCTCGACGCGCTCGTGTGGGCGCTCACTGAGGTGATGCTCACCGACGCACCCGCCCGCCACGTCACCGAAGACCACTACGACTTTTGATGTTCCCCACCCCCGCACAGCAAGACCTCGCGCGCTTCAACGCCGACCTCGTGCGCATGGGCGAGAGCCCCCGCTACTGGCGCATCAACCGCCTCGAGCAGTGGTACCTCGGCACGCAGTACGACACGCGCCCGTCGTTCTGGTCGCAGGACGTACCGCTGCGCGAGCGCGCGCCCGTGGTGCAGAGCCAGTTCACGCGCTCGGCCGTGCAGCGCCTGGCGACGCTCGTGTTCGGCGACCGCAGCTTTCCTCGGCTCAAGGTCGAGGCCGAGGGCTACCGCACGACGCTCGCGGCCACCGAGCGCGACGCGCTCCAGGCGCTCGTCGACGAGATCACACGCGCGCTCGCGCTGTCGAAGCGGATGCGCGAGGTGCTCACCGAGGGGCTCAAGAGCGGCGCCGCGTGCGTCATCGTCGGGCTCGTCGAGGGTCGCCCCTCGCTACAGGTCGTGCCGTCGAAGTGGTGCACGCCGACGCTCCGCGCCGACGGCTCCGTCGAGGCGTTGGTGATCGAATACAAGGTGCCGAGCGACGACCCGAAGCGCTGGCGTCTGCACCGTCGCGAGATCACCGCGACCGAAGACCGCACGTACGCACCCGTTGATGTCGTCGAGGGCGTGCCGCCGAAGTGGGGCGACTACACGTCGATCCCCGTCGAGTGCTGCCCCGTCGTGTGGGTGCGCAACGATGCCGAGGCCACCGCGACGCGCGACCAGATCGACGGTCACGCGCTCGTCGAGGGCCTCGAAGACGAGGTTGAAGCGCTCGACATGGAGCTCTCGCAGCTCTACCGGAACGCGCTCTACAACGGCGAACCGCAGCTCGTGCAGATCGGCGTCGACGGCGACGCGAGCATGAGCGCACCGCAGGGCCGCACCGCAGGCGCCACGGAGGAGCGGTTCTCGTTCCTCAACAGCGTGCTCCCCGGGTGGGCGCGCAGCGGCAACAGCAACGCCGCGGCGAAGAAAGCCCCCGGCAAGCTGTGGAAGCTGCCGCAGGGCGGCGACGCGAAGATGGTTGAGAGCACCGGCGCGGGCGCGGAGATCATCCGCGGCGCGATCACCGAACTGCGGCGCGTGCTCACTGACGCGAGCGGCGTGGTGCTCTTCGACGCCGACAGCATCGGCGGCGGCGACCTCGCAGCGCGCACGTTGCAGCTCATGCACGCGCCGATGCTCGACCACGCCGACAACCTGCGCGTGGAGTACGGCGACGCGCTGTGTCGCATCGTCGACATGATGCTCCGCGTGCTCTCGGGCCGCATCGCGCAGACGATGGGCGCGCTGATGCGCACGTACGACCGCGCCGCCCCGGCACTCGCGCGCCTCTACGGCGTCGGCCCCGACGGCTCGCGCCGTTGGATCGGCGCTCCCGTGTCGCTCGCGTGGGGCGACTACTTCGAGCCGAGCGCCACCGACCGCAAGGCCGCGATCGAAACCGCGATGACCGCGAACGGCGGGCGCCCTGTGCTCTCGCATCGCTCCGCGGTCGCGAGCGTCGCGGC
>Ga0209358_10001398_pt1 | contig 19250 bp, 7 predicted proteins | sample LauGreFa1BDMLBSN_2_FD_187574 | JGI IMG/M metagenome (GOLD analysis project Ga0209358, IMG submission 187574) | Freshwater lake microbial communities from Lake Michigan, USA - Fa13.BD.MLB.SN (SPAdes) (version 2) | ecosystem: Environmental > Aquatic > Freshwater > Lake | place: Lake Michigan, USA... | reverse complement strand
GAAAGTTTAGTCATGTCTGGTGTTTTAGACAATGCATTATCATTATTTAAAACATCAGTATCTATATCATTAATTCTTTTAGCATCACTTGGAGTAATTAAACCTATATTTGTTGATGTTGCATCTTTAGTAACATTACTTTCTGATAACTTAGTTATTTTTGCATTGTATTTATCATAAATAGGTTTATATATAGCATATAGATCATCTGGCATATTACCTCGACTTTCACCATATGTAGTCTTAAAATCAACTAAATTTATTCCAGCTTTAACAAGATCTGCTTGTTCTTGTGCTCTTAAATCTGCAATCTTTTGTTCATTTGTTTTAGTACTTTCTAAAGCAGCTAGTTCTAAATCATATTTAGCATTATCTTCTTTATAATTATTTAATAAATTTTCTGCAATAGCATATTTTATTTTTAATACCTGTGTTAATTTATTGTTTGCAGTAAGATTACCAGTATCATTAATTGCCCATTTTTTTTCAGTTATTAGATAAATTGCTAAATTTGGGTTTTCTTTAAAAATTTCAGTAACTAATTTATTTTCAATTTGTTTTAGTAATTGGAAATTATCACTATCTAAAGGTTTGGATTTTAATTCTTTTCTTTCTAATAGTAATTCTGGAATACTTCTTCTTTCTATATCTGCTTTAGCATCTGTAGAAACAGCAGTAGATGGTGTAGATGATGGTTTTGACTCAGAAACTGCCCTTTGAGTATACTGTAAAAATGGTTGAACAAAATATTCACCTTGTGGAGCTTCATAAACATTGCTAGTTATATTCTCATTAGCTAACATTTCTTTTTGACCACTTGCAGTATTGATTTTATTAATTGCAATATTTTGCTTTAATTTTAGTAATTTACTTTTAAACTCTTTAGCTAAAGCACCACCTTTATTAAAATCTTCTAAACTAATAGACCCACCTTCTACACCATTTATTTTTAATGTATATTTACCTGTAGCTTCATCTTTAGAAACTATAAGTACTGCAGTTTTTTTAAATAAACTAGCATAAATAAAAGGGTTTAAAGCTGTTATAATTTCTTTACCATCAGATTGATCATTAAATCCATTTAAAACATTAGTCATTTTATTAACAACAGTTTCATTCATTTTACCAGGATAAACTGGAATTAAAGACCATTCATTGTTTAAGTCTTTAACTAACTGCATTATCTTTCCTTTTACTTTATATGAATTAGGTCTTCTATTAATTGAATTAAAATGATCTATTCTTTTATTAATTTCTTCTGTAGCACTTTTTGATAAGTTATTTGGTGGTAATATTACATTTCCTTCTTTGTCTATAACAACAAATATAGGCATACCATTTATTTTATCTTTTTCTCTAATAGTATTTAAAACATTTCTATCTGAAACAATTTCTGATAAACCTGCATTATTACTTTTTGTTTTGGTATAAAGATTACCATTGCTCTTTTTTTGAATATCTTCAGTAACAGTTTCACCATTTTTTATTCTTTTAATAACACTATTACGATAAGCAATTAATGCATTTCTTCTTGCTTCAAATTCAGTTTTATTTATAACTTTACTACTATCTTTATTTGGTTCAGAAACAAAACCAATTAATTCATCTTTAAAATAAAGACCAATTGCATATCCATCAACAGATTCAATTTTTTTACTTTGTTCAGCAGTTAAACTAGTTAATTTTAATTCAACTTTATCTCCTTTTTTAATTTCATTTAAGGCTTTAATGCTAATATTATTAACATTTTCCATAATAGGAAATTCATCATTTTTAACATTACTATGTACAAATCTAAAAATACCATTATTATCAAAAATATGTTTAAATATTTTCATCATAACAACATTAATAACACTAGTAAATCCTTTTGATGAATCTTGTTTTAAACCTTCTTCATTTAATAATTGACTATCATTATGTTGATTACCAGGTATATCATTTAGTTTTAAATTATCAGCAATATCTTCTTCTGTTTTTTCAGTAATTTTAACTTCATTCTGAGTAATAACAGCACCTTCTTTTTTAGGATTTTCTATTAAATAATTTCTTCTATTATTAATTAAATTCATTTCAACATCAGACATTTTATTCATTTCAAATAATCTGTCTCTAATCTTGTCTAATTCTTCATTAGTAGCTGTTTTAATCTTTTCAATTAACTGGTCATATTGTACTTTGTTTGCAGTTTCTGGGTTCTTAACAACAGAGTTAATGCCTTTAATATTATCTATAGTTGTTCCTTGAGTAAAACCATCTCCTTTAGTTTCAGCAATCAAATTACCATCCTTGTCTTTAACAACAGTCCAACTTAAATTATTTTCATCTAAAAAAGTATCTCCTTCACCAAAAGAGTCAGCAGAGTAATCAACTTTACCTTCTGGATTATTTGGGTCTAATGGTGCAGCAGGTGCTCCAGCTAAAATTTCACTTAATGTTGGTGCACCCTTTGGAACTTCTCCAGGTACAGCTGCTTGGTCAGGGTTAGGAATAATTGGATTACCATTATTATCAACTTCTGGTGGAGCAGTTTCTTCTTCATCAGTTGTTTCTTCATCATCTTGATTTTGATTATTAATCAACATGTTTGCATATCTACTCCAAAGTTCTTCAGATTTAGCAATAAATCCTTCTTGATTCTTAGGGTCTTTTAATGCCTTATAAGTTAAAACAAAATCTTTCTGTCTAGCATCTAATAAAGCTAAATCATCAATCTTTTTTAACAACTCATCTTTAACATTTTCATTAATGTCAAAACTTTGTTCAATAAAGAATTTAAAATTATCTTTTTGTTCTTTAGACATTTTAGCATATCTTTCAGAAAAATCTAATGATTGATCATTTATAAGTTCACCAGTAGAAGATAATAACATTGAATCAACACCATCACTTATCCTTTTATCACGTCTACTACTTTTAAAAATTTGATCTAATATAGGTTGATTTAAAACAGATGTAATTTCTGAGTTTAATTGTTGTTTTCTAGCTTTTGCATTATCAATACCTTGAGCTGAATAAACTAACAATTCTTTTACATCTGGATTGGCTTTTGGAAATAACTTATTTATAGAATTATAAGTATCTTCAATTTTAGATATTTTATCTAATTTTTCTTGAACAAATTGACTAATGTTTCCTCTTTGTAATAAAGATTCAACTTTAGACTTGTTACCTTCATTTATTTTAATGCCATATCCTTCTTCTAATTCTGCAGCAGTTAATTGACTAAAGTTTGATAATTCATTTTTTGTTTCTTCTAATTTGCCATTTTTAAGTCTATTGTAGATATAAGAGAATAAAAGGTCATCATTAGCATTATGATAATTAAAGTCATCATTAGCCTCTAATGCAGCATCTTTATCTTCAGTTAAATTTGCAGATCTTACTAAATTATCAACATATTTTTTTCTTACATCAATTGCTTTATAATCATTTAAACTTTTAACACCATCAGCAACAGTTTTATTATCAGGATTAGTTATATATTCATCTTTAAAAGCTTTTTTACCTTGAGAAACTAAAACTATCCCTGGAGAAGTTAAACCTGCTGATAATGCACCTATTATACCTGCACTATAGCCTTCTTGAGTTGTATAGGCTTCAGCCATACCTTTTGTAAAAGAATCAGCAAAATTTGCTGCATTTTTATTGTAATATTTTTTTTGATAGTAATCAGAAGCAGTTTTACCAACACCAAATTGAAGCATTTCTTGGTTTCCTTCTGCAAGCATTGGTTTGCCAATTTGTTTTAATGTATATTTTAATGCATCACCTTTACCTTTACTTATTGCTTCATAAAGTCCAGTGGCTTTGTTTAAATAAGAACCTTCTCCAACAATTTTAGCAAAATCATTTGTTTTATTTCCCCAAATATTTTTACCAAAACTAATCCAATTGTCAGCCATAATTACTGGTAAATTTAAACCAAAAACCATGTCTCCAGCTTGTTCAGAAATTAATTTAGCATAATTTAATTCACCTTCTGACATTGGTTTTTCACTTCCATCAGGGTTGTGTGTAAGGTTATGGTAAATGTTTTTTATCTGTTCTCTACCTTCGGCACCAGCTTCAGCAGTTGCAGAAAGAAGAGCAATTACACCTTGTTTTCCACCATCTTTAATTGTTTTTTTAAGAGCTTGATTAGCAACATACCTTAAAGCATCAGTTGATTTATCTATTGCTTGAACTTCTTTTAATACAGCAGCAGATTCTCCAAGAACAGCACCAGCACCTAAAGCTTTACCAACAAGACTTGCTGCTTTCATATAAGCACTACCAGTTAATGCAGCACCAACACTTGTTCCAGCACCACCTAATACATCTCTAAATAAAGTATTAGCATGCCATAATTTAGCAAAACCAGTAGATTCAGATTCTTCTTTTGTTTCATAAAATGGATTATTTTCATCTATAGCTTGATTAAAATTATCTAAACTTTTAGTAAAATCATTGTTATAATAAGTACTAAACTTTCCATCTGCAATAGCAGCTACTGTTCCATAAAATGGATTAATAATGCCTTCAGCAGCAGTTGTTAAAGTTTTTCCAACCATTCCAACTAATCCATTACCAAACTTATCTAAATTAGTTTGTCTTTGACCACGAAGATCTTCTACTCCACCATAGGTGTCAAGAGTACTTGCTTGAGTTGGCTGATCATATTGAGATTCACCAAATGTTGGAGCAGTATCTCCAAAATAAGTTGTTGCATTTATATCTTGATCAGAACTTAAATGACTTATATCAGTTGCAACTCTACTACCTGATTGTTTTAAAGCTTGCGCTAATGGATTTTCTGGCATTTTATATTATCTTGGTTGTTTATTTACAGTTGTACTTATAATTTTATTTTCACTTGATTTGTCATCAATATTTGCTGCAAAATTACCAATAGATTGTTGATATATATCAGCATTAAATGATGCCATATTAGTAACTTCAATAGGTCTACCTGATCCTGGTGAATATTTTAAAACTTGTATATCTGGATTATCTGGATCTTTTCTATTTATAAATGACATTGAATATATTTCTACATTTGGATCTTTATAAGATTGTATAGGAAAATAACCTCTTTCTTTTAATTCTGCAGTTACTTTTTGAATATCAATTTGATTTTCATTATATTGATCTAAAGCAGGTTTGTTATTTAATTTTTGTATCCTTTCTTCAAGTCCATTTTTACCTATCATAAATTTTTCAAAATCTGTAACTGCAACTTGAGAACTTTGTAAACTTGGTTTAAAAATAGCTTCATTTGATTTAATGTTAAAATTACTTAATCCATTAAATGCTGCTTGTAAAGTAGTACTATTAATTTTTGCTGAAAAATCTTTGCCATCTTTAGTTTGAAATTTCATATAATCTGGACCTTGAATAAGATCTGGACCAATTACTGTAGCATCAGTCATAAATCCAACTACTTTATCTTGATCAACACCAAGAATAGAAAATATTCCAGCTCTTCCTCCAGAAGTAGAAACTAAATTACCTGCATCATTATATTTACCTTTTGGAATATATGCATCACCAAAATCTTTAACAATTTTTTGAGGAAACTCTGGAACTGCCATTGAATTAAGAACACCTGATTTTATTGCTGCTTCATATAATTTTAATCCATTTTGATATTGAACATTTGCTGGTTTTTTATCATCATATTGATTTGAATTCTTTAAAAATTCTATTACTTCTAAAACTGCTTTACTTTGCTCGCCAGTATAAATTTCAGTTTGTTTGTCTTTTATTCCGTAAAGACTTTTTGCAGTAGCTTGAAGTACTTTAAGTCCTATTCCAGTAGCAAAACCCATTTGACCATATGGATTTCTTGTAGGATCAATACTAAAAAAAGCATTAATATTATCATTACGTTTACCAGAAACTTCACTTTTATCTATAAGTTTACCATTTCTATCCATTTCAAATGCAGAACCACCAGGTTTTTTTGCAAGAATATTATTCATTGCACTAATATTGTCTTTTGAAGCAACCTCAGTTGTTGTTATATTCCATGGAGTCATAGCTGCTCTTTCTTCTTGAGCTTTTCTATCTGCAGCTCTTTTTTCTTGAGCAAATACATCTACATTAGTACTTAAGTGTGGAGTTTCAGATACACCTTTTAAAATAACTGCTTGTGTAAACTTTTCTTCATTTTCACGCATTCTATCTCTACCAAAAGTTGATCTTTCTGAAGAAATAACTTTTCCATTTTTATCTTTTTTATTAATAATAGTAGGAGTATCAAATGTAATTGGATTTCCTTTTTCATCAGTTCCATAAGCACCATCATCAAAAGCTCTATCAAGTCTTCTTCTATATTGTCTTCCTATTTCATGTTCATTAAATAAAGCATGAACTTCATTTCTTAATCTTTCACCTGAAACACCAGTAATATATCCTTGAGTATGATAACCTCCTTTATTTTCATTAACATATCTTAAAACCTGATCTTTATTATCACGAACAAATTTATTTACAGCTTCAACTTCATCTACAACTGTACCAATAGCTGCACCCATATATTCATTTGAAAACGGATTATCAAGTAATCTTTGATTTTCTTTATAATGAAGATTTAAAACAGATGAATCTTCTGCTACTTTTGGATTAGTTCTAACAAGTTTAGCTTGTTCATCAATAGTTTTGCTATTAGCTGATGCAAATTTTAACTTTTCATAATCACCAAGTATTTCTTTTTGAAGATTACCAAATGATGACTGAAATTGGTTTGCATCAATTTTACCACTTAAATGGTCATCTACTATTTGTTTAATTTTAACATGAGTCTTATTTAATAAATTATCTTTATGCTCTTTATATCCTGTTGATTTAAATTCTCCAGGACGAGTTTCAACTTGACCAACAACGTTTAGTTTAGAAATTTCATTTTCTAATGCAGACATTGCTGATTCAGTGTCAGCATTTTGTTTTTGAATTTTGTCACCAACAGCAGCTATTGCCTGAAATGGTAATGGTACATATGTATCAACATACGTTTGCTTTGTTGGTATATCAAAAATGTTTGCCATAATTATTTATATTTACAAATATAGTTATTTTATTTTGTTTCAGGTTTTTTATCTTTAAAATTTTCATCAACCATCTTTTTAAAAGATGCATCATTGTAATATTTAGTATAAAAATCTAAAGTTTTTTGATCCATTTTGTTTTTATCATTAGTAAGACCTTGATTAAGGAAGTTTTGACTCATTCCAGCTAAAGCTTGACCTTTTATATTTCTATTCATTGCTTCAGATTGAAGTTTAAACATAGTCTCTTTATCAATAGCACCAGCATTGTATAACTTAGCAGCATTGTCAATTGAAGCATTAAGGTTACCATATGTAGTATTAATGTTAAGGTCATTAGCAAGCTTACTAGCCCTATTTGCATACATGTTACTTAAATAAGTACTTGCATTACCTTGAGATGCTTCAGCAGTTTGTCTTTTACCTTCAGAGTAAAGTCTTAAGTTATTTTGTAAATCTTGTGTTTTATCTAAAAAAGTAGGTGACATTCTACTTAAATTAAGTTTAGAGTTATCTTGAGTACTTCTATATAAGTCATAAATATTACCAGCATTTTGAAGTGCAAATTGACCTAAATTACCAGCTGCTTTTTTATAATCAAAACCTTCACCTTTAGGTGGAACTGGATTAAGAGGCGGAACATAATTTTCATCATAAAACTGATTATTATAAAAGTTAGAACCAGAATCATTATTTGTTTGTATTGGGGTACCTAAAGTTTTACTTTGAATAGTTTGATTTCCTAAACTCATTGGAGCTCCAGTTTCATTTTCATTAATTTTTAATTCTTTACCATAAGGAAGTGTATATTGATTTTTTGAATATGGATGTTCAATCATATTATATGTTCTTCTTGATGGCGCATCTAAATAAATATTATCATCTTCTTCCATAGGAGTCATTGTTCCATCTTGATACATAGGTAATCTACCACCCATAGCTTTTTTAAATTCAGGATGATTGTTTATTTTATTTGTTAATTCTTTATCAAAATCCTTTGCTTTATTTAAAGTTACTACTAAATTATCTTTAACATTAGTAGTATCATCCTTTGGTCCAAATGAACTTCGTATACCTAAAAGAGCAGCATCATTAGCTCTTTTTTGTCTAAGTAAACTAGAAAGGTTACCTGGATCTGTTTGATAATCAGATTCTTGAATACCACCCATAGCATACATTTCACCTTGAGGTTGTTCTGGCATACCTTGAGGCTCCATTTGTTCATTATCTTGAGAAGGTATTTGTACTCCCATACGTTTAGCATAGGCAGCAACTTTATCTTGTTTAAACTGTTCTTGCATTTTAAAAAGAATATCGCTACCTATTATCATAGCTTTTGTTTCTTCTAATTTTGAAGTTTCTGTATATTTAGTAGTGGGTATTTTAGCATATTTTTCTTCTAATTTATTAGTATCATATAATTTATTTAAAGCAGCAAATGTTTTATTAGTTCCTGGAACTTTAAGTTTATCTGAAAATATTCTAGTTCCTGGAGCCATATCAGTTTTAATACCACCTTGAGCATGAGTAGGTCCACTAAATTGTGTAAATTCACCATTAGGACCTATTGCATTTTCTCCATCTTGATTATAACCATTTTTATTATAACCACCACCTTCAACCTCAGCATTAATTTCACCTGTACCACCATTGGCATATTGAATTTCTCCACCCATTGCATATTGCATTTGACCACCGTATTTTTTAGTACTAATAGGCATGTTATTTACATTTGGTTGTTGTGGTAAAAATGAAGGAACATAATTTCCTTTTGGATCAAAAGATTTAGCTAAATTTGGATCAAGTTCATTATTTGTTGTTGGATCTATATATTTAGTAGTATCACCATTTGCTCCTTTATAATTAAAGGTTTGGTATTTTTGTCCAAAATTAGTTTCTTCTCTATTAACTAATGGTTGAGTATTTGCTTGAACTGTATTTTGAATATTATTAGTAGGATTTATTTGAGGATTAACTTGAGTATTATTTACTTGAGTTTTAACTTCAGGATAAATTGCACCACCTCCTTGTTTATCTCTTCCATAATAATACCTTGATGTTTTACCATTTACATTTCTTTCAAATAAACCTGTTCCTTTATTTAAATCTCCAGAAATATATTTAAGGTTTCCTTGACTTTCATAACCAGGCATTTTTGATTGAGAATTATATTGACTAACTAATTGATTAGGAGTTAGTGATCTAGCAGCACCTGAACCATAATTCCATCCAGTAGTAACTCCATATTTAGCAGCTTCTGCAGCTCTATAACCAGGTGATGATTCATAAGGATTAGTATTTACCTTATTTATACTCATAGATATTTGTGGATTATTTGGATTTAGACCCATAGAACTTGGCGGATCATTAGGGTCATTAAAACCACCCATAGCATATTGTTGCATTCCACCCATAGCACGTTTTATTAAATTACTATTTGGAACTCCACTATTAACATTAGGTGCTTTAGATGCACCATATATTTGAGCACCAATACTACCTAATTGAGCAACAGTTTGACCAGCTTGTTGATATTTTGCTGCATCAGGATTTTTAAGATTACCATTTTCATCTAATCCAGTATTATCTTCAGGATTAAAACTTCCAATTAATTGTTGAGCTCCTCCAACTGCAGCAGCTCCTAATGGACCACCTGCAGCTCCGCCTATAATTTTAGCAGCTGTATTTGTCATTGGTTGTAATGTTGTATTAAGGTTAGACATTTCAGTTGCTCCATAACCAGAATAATCATCATCTTTTATTACATTAGTAGCTCCAAATGTACCTAATGTTGTATCTGCAACAGCCTTAAAGTAATTTCCAATTCCTTCTCCAGCATCTTGAAAAAATCCACCACCAGCAAATTGTTGCATAGCTTGAATATTCATTTTACCACCAAGTGCAAATTTAGGGTTTGCTTTTAAAAAAGCTTTTTCTGTTTTATATAGTTTGTAAAAAGATTCTTCATCTTTAACTCCTGCTATTTTAAGTATTGTTTTTTTCATATTACTAATATTTGTCTAGCCATTGGCTATTGTCTTGTTTGTTTTGTAATGTTTTTGTAGATTCTTTATAAAAATCAGATTTTTTTAAATCTTCCCATTGTTTTTTAGTCCAATTGGCTACAGGATCAATACTATATTTATTTACAGTTTTTAAATTTTTTATAGCCTGATCTTTTCCTCCATATAAATATCCAAATACTGCTGCTTGACCAGCAATAATTCCATATTTTTCAATAAGTGATTGTACATGTGGTAACTGAGTAGCTAATTGAAATTTATTATCTATTAATTTTTGTTTATCAATTGACACATATTTATTTGAAAAGGGAAGTCTTCTATTAAAAGACAAACCAGGGTCTGTTAATGGAATATCTACATTTCCTTCTTTAGTAGTTCCTACCATTCCATTTCTTTTATTCCATTTTTCTAATTTTATATTTGATCCTTTAACATTAGGATTCATAGTGGCTTCAAATAAACCAGGATAATTTTCATTAACTTTACCAGCTTCTGACCAATTTCCTTCTTTTATTATTTGTTTAGGACCAAATACTTTGCCTTTTGGCCCTAAAACTTTTCTATCTATTACATCTTGTATAGAATTACCAAATTTTCTAAAACCTACAGGATATTGTGCACTTGTTATATTATCTAATAAAGCAGGTTTATCATTAAACATTATATTTGGACTATATAATTCAGAGTTTTGTGAAAGTTTTTTACCATATCCAGGTATCAAATTTAAAGGACTATAATTATTCCAACTATCTTCCATGCCTATATATTTACCTGGAGCAGGAGTTCTTGGTATAATATTATCAACTATTTTTAAAGGATTTGGAATTCCTGCTTTTTGTACATTTTCTATATTAGAAGAACCTGGTAGTTCTTTAGGAATTTCATATCCTTTTAACCAATTTGGTTTACCTGTTAAATTTTCTGCTGATCTATATTTATACAACTCAGTCATTGGAATTGGTAATTTTCTAGGATCTGATAAATCCTCACCGTAAGAAATAGGACTATCAATTACAGCATTAGGCGTGTTGTCTGTTTTTTTTATAAAAAATCTAGAATCTTCATTAAGTTGATTCCATGTATCAGTATTTTTAGCTGCAGAATAAGGAGTGTTTTTTGGATCAGCTTTTAAATGAAAGTAATCTATTTCATTAGATAGTTTTTCTATTGGAACTTGTTGATTTCTAAAAGGATGTTTTATTAGTTCTCCTTCTTTTACTAAATTAGAAAATAAAGGCTTTTTATTAGCAAAAGGATTTAACAGATAAGCATTCTTTAAAGCTGTTTCTTCTGTAAGATATTTACCTGCTGCTTTAGCACTTTTAGAAACAAATGGTATAGCTTTTGTAGCACCGTAACCAACTAATTCATTAGTTAAAGCATCTGTTGCTATTCCTGAAGATAAATTAACAGTTTCACCTACATTATCAGTTACTTTTGCTATTTCTTCTGGAGTAAGGTTTCTAAACCTAGTAAGATTAGAAGCCATATTAGCTGCTAATATACCAACATCACTAGCTGGATTATTTATTCTAGCTTTAACCCTATCACTATGTTCTTGATCAGCTTGAGACCAATTTCTTGTTTGTGAAATTTGAGCATTTTGTTTGTTAGCATTATTATAACTACTAGCAATACGTTTACCTTCAGCTTCTGTTTTTGCATCAAATTTAGGTGCAGGTCCTGTAACAGACTTTAAACCACCATCTTGATACTTCTCTAACCAACCACCATTCTTTGCAATAGGATACTCAGTAAAACTACTTGCACCAGGAAAAACCCTATTACCACTATTTGCAGGTACAACCATTGGATTACCAACATTTGGAACTACATATAATGGAATATCACCATAGCCAGTAGTGGCCATAGTATCGCCTTGAATCTCAGTAACACGGCCAGGATATTTCCTTTGACCTTGTTGATCCTTAATTACTTTCTTATTTTTAAGATTAGGCATATATTTAATATACTATTTTAAATGTTATCTTGCAAGTAATAAGTACTATTATATATAATACTTACTATTATCTATCAGAGACTCTGTAAGACGTTTTTAAGTTATGCATGATAAATCTGTTGTTTAAACTATTTGGATAGCTTAAATCAACTGTAATGAACTTATCACGCAACCTATCACCAAATGAACTTATTGTTAATGCAGCAGGATCAAATATTGAAGACCCATTGTTATTATACTTATTTCTAGGTGCTTGCATATTAAAGCTTTTTTCTAGCTTACGAAGATTTCCAGTTATTGGAGTCAAACTAGTTGTTATCCAATCTGTGTTTTGAGATTGATTATAAACTCTTATTTTACTATAAGTGTCTGTTTGATATATTTGATTATCAGAATCATAACCTGTTACTGAAGCAAATGCATTATTTATTTCATCATAATAAGTATAGTTTATCTTTGTTGATTGAGTTTCCCAAGATATGTTGTCAAAAGTTTTTGTAGTAAAGTTTAATAAAGGATACCCTTTCATTGGAGCTGGATTAACTAAAACTTTAACTTCACTAGGATAAACTGTTCCATAAAAAGAACCATAAGCACCTTCATTATGTAAGTATGCTTTAGTTCTAACAGAAGAACCCACTGTGTAGTTTTCTGGACTATAAAATATACTATTATTGTTTATGTAAATATATGGTGTAAAGCTATAAAAAGAACTAAACTGTTGAATTAAATCAGAGTATGCTAATGTATATTTTTCATCAGACAATACTGGTTCACCACCACTTAATACATACCCTTTATTTAAAAATGTATATAAAAACTCATTATTCTTAAAATCATATGTAGATAGTATTCCATTATACTTAATAGGGTTATCAGTAATTCTAATTCTATTGTGTAAAACTTTATTCATAAAACCTCTATGACCCTTACTATCTGAAATTGGGTCTAAAGACTCACCATTAAACAAGTATAATTTATTAGTATTTATATCACAAAATGTTATTGCACTTCCTGACTTAGCTACTGACCATTGATGTTGTGTTCCAATATTAACTGAATAATAAAAATGTTTATCTAATACAGATGAGTCTCCTAGTATATTTGTTAATCTTAACTGACTACTATTTGCATCAGTCATTACTGAAACTGGGTTTATTAACAATCTTCCAAATGCATTGTTTTGCAAAAAGAACATATTTTGACCAAGAGTTATTAAAGCATTTATTCCACCATAATTACCATCAACATCATAAAAATTGTTTGTAGGTATGTTAGTCCATTGATCAGAAGTAAATCCGTTTATTTTAACTGAAGACCAGTATATTCTGTTTTTAAAAATAGTAGTTTCATTAAAAATAAATGGTTCTGCAAAATATGTTTTTAAATTATTTTCATTTGAATAAGTTGTGTTATATTTATATTCATCTGTTCCACCTGCACCAACATCTGAATCACTATTTAAAAAATTATTAACATGATATCCATGTCTTAAATCTAAATTATATGTAGATGTATATGGTAAAAACCATGTCTGAGAACCTTTAAAAGTTGGAGTGCTTGGACTTCCTACCCATCTTTTAATTGCTTTTTGAATATCTAAAACACCAGAAAAAACATCTCCACCAAAAGTTTTAATTGAATAAGTTTTAACTCCATTAACATCTTGAGTATCAAAATTTAAATCACTTATTTTTCTTAAAGCTCCAGTACTTATATATTCATTTGAGCTTCTAGCAATATAAGTTCTTCCACCATATTGAGTTGTTAATCTATTTGGTTTAAAATGACTAACAAATAATTTTCCTTTTATACTTCCACTACTAGTAAGTGCAGCTTTAAATTGACCAGGATTAAAAAAAGATTCAAATAATATTGGAGTACTTGGAATACCAGCTGCACCATCATTTAATACTATAAAAATAGTAGGGCTTCCGCTTGATGGCTGATCGTTTGGTAAAGAAGAACTTAAACTTGCATCCCAAAAACCATTAAAGTTTTCATAAGGACGTGCTTGATAAAGTATACTTGAAATCCCTCCAGCACCAACATATTCAGATTGATTAACAATATATTGATTTCCAGCAGTTCCTGGATTCATTTTACTTGTAAGCGGAATTCCTCTTTGATAAAATTTCTTTATCCAGAAAGCACGTTGATCAGTTGAATCACCAATTGTGGGGTAAGATCTTCCAGTTGCATTAATAACATAACCTTCTGATGGAATAATTCTATCACCAGTATCTATAGAGAATCCTGAAGCTTTAGCATCTAATTCAACTAAATTTTCAAATGGATGATATGTTATTGCAAACATGCTTGCAAAAGTATCATTAATATTACTTGATGATGGATCTGCTAATGATAACCATTGATCAGTTTCTGGAACAGTACCCATTCTCAAATGACCATTAAGTCCACCAGGCATTACACTAACTTGATTAATAATTCCAGTTGTAACTATAGACCTATCGTTATTTCCACGCTGAACTCTAACTATTTCATAACCACTTATTAAATCAGCTAATTCTTTTGAAATAGTTACATTAAATTTAATATAAGGAACTACTGAATAAGCGGTTTCTGGAGCATAATCATTTGAAGCTTCTAACCACATTCTTCTAAAATCAGGACATTTATTTACAGAACCTTCAGCTAAACTTGCATTTTCAGCAGGACAAAGATCATTATAATCAGGAAACTTAATGTCTCCTATAAATTTAGCAAAAGAACTATATCCTGATTTTGATTTAAAAACAATTGCAAATCTATATATTTCATTCCTTTCATAAGTCCTAAAATTTCCATTAAGATATTCATGACCAAGACTGTTTTTAGCATTATTAGTATAATATTTTTGATCAGAAGAACCGTTGTTATAAAAAGGACTTAACCCTTGAAATGCATTAGTACTAGCTTCTGGTTTTCTAAATCCAAACTTAAAAGCCTGAAGAGAATCTGTAAGATCTTGATCTGTACCAGATGGTTGAAGAAGACCATTATTTGGTGGAGAATTTGATAACCCAGTAATTTTGTCTTTAATTGATGAATCAGCTTTAAACAGTTGATTACCAAATTCATAAGAAATATTTGGTCCAGTTCCCCCTATTTTAGTACTACTTTTTTGATATTTATATAATCTATTTGAAGAGTAAAGAACACCAGTTGCTAGATTATCATCATCTATTCCCATTCCTAAATTATAAGCAGGAACTATGTCAGCTTTTTTATCTATTAACGAATAATCAGGTATAGCAGCTGTAACTAAAGTTAAATCAGTTTCATTTAATCTATAAGATGCAATTACACTATTTATAGCATAACGATAAGTTCTTGAATCAAAATTACTTATTAAACTTTCAAATGAATTTTTTACATTACCAAAAAACAATCTATTATCTTTTTGTTCAATTGTTTTTGCTGATGTAAATGAATTGTTTTCAATCAAAAACTCACTTAATGGTATTTCAGTCATTAAAGCAGTGTCATTTCTAAAAGTAGTTTCTATTGATAAAACATCACCAACAATTTGTTCATCATATTGATATATTTTAAAATTTAATGATGAATCTCTAATTATAACATAAAATCTAATTGTGTCATAATTTTTATCTATTTCATTTATTTCCCAAGTTATTGATTTATTTATATTAACTTCTCCTTGTCCATCTAATGAACAATATTTATTGCTTCCATTTACAAAATAACTTACAGAAAATCTTGTTAAGGTAACTAAATTTGATGGTATTGAAAAATTTGTTTGCCCTCCATTTGATTTAAAATATTTGTAGGCACATTGATAAGTAGAGTAATTTGTAAGATTATTAACAATATCATTATCTTTAATTAATTTTAAAGTTGGAACTGTAAGTAATGTTTGAGGAATTATGTTTGTTGTTTTTGGATCAACAACCATTAAATTCTCATCTGCAACATTACAAACCCTTACAAAGTTATTAAAGTCTGACCAATATATTCTTTGTATTGTTGGTAATTCATATCTTCCTATAACAGCAGTTGGAGCTATTGGGTAATCAATACTAAAGTTTAAATAATTATTATAAAGTAATTTTAATTTAGTTGTAAAAGAAGAATCATTTGTGCTTACTGGACTATAAGTTAAAGACCATATTTGACCAATAGCAGTAGGATTTGTTATTGGTACTGTAAATAAATAAAAAGTACCTTCAATATGAGTTGAACCTATTATTGCTAATGAATAAGATGTTACTGCATTAATATATGGTGTTGGAAAATTTTCTCCAGTAATACTCATTGGAAATTCAATTCCACTTGTATTTATATAACTTAATCTACAAGTTGTACTAAACATAACTCCTGGTTGATTAATTGAAACTGAAGTTGTTATAGAGTCTGCATTACTACATAATGTGTGACTTGGATTTTGGTATATAGTAAAGTAATCATCATCATAAGCTATTGCAAAAGTTGGATTTGATGCAATAGGATTATTATAACAATTTGACATTAATTTTATTTCATTAACAATAGAATTTATTGAAGCACCTGAAGATATTTCAAAAGTATTAGATGTGACTCCATTAATATTAATACTAACTCCTGAATTTGTAGTCTTGTTTTGTGGCAATGTTATTGCAAACCTATAAACAGCCCTTAATGTTGGAAATTGTATTTCACAATTATTACCCCTAACATTAGTTAATGCACCATTAGACTCACCTAAATCAGTTACAGGCCTTACATTTAAAGCCTTTAAATATTTTTCAGTGTTTTGTATAAAACTAGATAAATCTGAGTTCATACCACCAAACATGTTAATACTTTCCATTAGTGTTTATATTTTCTTTCTTGTTCTGAGTTTTTAGAAAAGAAGTGATTTTCATCATTCATATTTGGAATAAGTCTAGTCCAAATGTTTTTAATATTCCTAAGTTGTCTTTCATTTGGCATATTAGCAGCACCTTTAGCACTCTTAACATAAAATAAATAATCAACTTCAGATTTTTGCATTACTTTATCAGGAGTATTTCCTTTTCTCCACTCTCTGTAATCTAATTTATAAGTAACATAACTAGCACAAGCTTCTGAGAAGTAAACATCATCAGGTATCATTGGATAACCTTCTTCATCTACAGGAGTACCTAAGTAAGTTATGCAGATTTTAGTAACAGGTTCAGTATCTTTTATATCAGTAATAATCATATTGTTACTAATGTAAAAGTAATTTTTAGATATGTTTGTTGGTATCTTGCAATCATCACAACCATACTGGTGTAAATTACTATTGCTTGACCATGCTAATGGTTTACTATCACAAGATATATAAACTAGCTTATCAAAGTTACAAGGCAATTCAACTTTACCATCAGTTAATTGAAGTACTGCATTAATCTCTTCATATTGGGCATAAGCTCCAATTTTAGCTAATATTTCAGCACACCATTCAAGAACATGAGATTCATTGATTTCAGTTGTTAAATTTAAATCCCTGTATAGTTTGTTTAAGATATTCTTAAAGCTTGTGTATTTGTAAATCATTTGTTATAAAAGTCTAGTTTTTTATTATTAACAGCGTCAGCAATTAACCTTGATGCTGTTCTACAAGGTTTAAAATTGTAATATCTTTTACCCTTTACAATGCATTTCTTTTTATTCCATTGCCACTTATAACCATAAGGTGAACCATAGTAAACAGTTCTACCTTCTTCTTTTGTAGCTTTAAAGTTTATCTTCCAACTCTTTTTGTTTTCAACATCATAAAATACTTCAAACTTCTTTATATAAATCTGTCCAAGTTTAAATGGAAGGTTTACAGTCTCACCACGATAGAGGATTCTATCTCTTAAGATTAAGTTAAAATCTTTAATAAGCTTACTATACTCTTGGTAAGATTTAAATGATGTTTTTTTCTTTATGCAATTTTCTTTATAAAAAGAATAAAACTCTCTTAAACTTATGTTTTTTGTATATGGCATTATTTAGTTTGTCTATCAGAATCTGTGTCAGAGTTGTTAGAGGTATCTTTAGGCATTTGATAGAATACTAAAACTTTGGTTTTAAGTACAATATCTGTTATTTGACTAGCCATTTTCATTGTTACAGGATAACCATCATCATAACTAAAACAAGTAGAACCATTACAAGATGTAAATGCAGCTAAATCTTCTGGAGATTCAAATACAGCAGTTATATTTATTTGGTCTACAAATTCTTCATTTATGATGTAAAGGTAATCATTTTTAAAATACCATTTAGGTTTATTAGAAGAAAACTTACTATAGTTGTTATATTTGCTTTCAAAAGCAGTTGTTTTTGAAATAATGTTACCATTGTTTGTTTCAACTCTAACTATAAAGTTATCAGCAACAGTGTCTATTGTGTCTGGTATTTTCAGTGATGTTCTTAGTATTTTACAATTAGTTGTAATTTCACAACATTCTGATTTATCAGCTTCAACAAGATCCATACAGGTTATTTGTTGTAACCAAGAATCATTAACATCATTCCTCTTTTGAATAGATTGAGATATTAACATAGATCTTGTTTCATTAATCCAAAATGCTATTTGACTATCTTCCATAGCAAAGTTTATAGGATTTGATCCACTTGTTGCGATATTACGGATATCTGATATTATTTTTCTAAGAGTTATCATGTTTGTAAAAATAAAGAAAGGGGTTTCCCCCTTAGTATAAATATATAATAAAATATAACATTCTGCAAATATAACACATAATATTTAATGTTATCTACCATACCATAAAGTGTATTTATAGCTTAGCAGTATGTTTTTGTTTGTCAAGTCATAGGATAATCCATATGTATTTCTCTTGACACTGAATGATGCTGAGAGGTATATTCCTTTAGAGAATACATCAGCACCAACGTTTATTTGATTCTTTGGAAGTTTAGGGTATTCTTTAGTTATTATTGTTGTAGTACTATCATAAATCTTTAATGGCACTAATAACTTATAAGAAAGATGCCTTGATGTTAAATAACCTAGTATAGTGTCATTATTAAAAATAACAATGTTACTATCCCTAATAGTATCTTTGTAAACCCTAAACTTTCTTATTTCAGAATATTTTGATGTGTCAATGTCTTTTTCAACATCAACATACTTAAAAACAACCTTCTCTTTAGTTTTAAAGACAGTTAGTGTATCTCTAATAGTATCTGACTTATGAATAGTCAAAGTGTCTGAGATTGGCTTAAAATCATTTTTAGAGCCATTTACACAATCCTTAAGTAATA
>Ga0209358_10001395_pt1 | contig 19272 bp, 30 predicted proteins | sample LauGreFa1BDMLBSN_2_FD_187574 | JGI IMG/M metagenome (GOLD analysis project Ga0209358, IMG submission 187574) | Freshwater lake microbial communities from Lake Michigan, USA - Fa13.BD.MLB.SN (SPAdes) (version 2) | ecosystem: Environmental > Aquatic > Freshwater > Lake | place: Lake Michigan, USA... | reverse complement strand
GGCTCAGGGGGCTCTGGAGGAGGCTCAGGGGGCTCTGGAGGAGGCTCAGGGGGCTCTGGAGGAGGCTCAGGGGGCAACTCAAACGGTCGCAAAGAAGAAGAAAATCCAGATGGCGAGGAAGAAGAAGACGCTGAAATAGAGGGTCCAGAAGATCCAGAAGATAATAACTTTACAAGAAACAGTATATTTAAATACGAGGAGGGAACAATGAAAAGAAGATTTAGTCCTTGGGGCTTTATCAAAAAATTAGGCAGGGAGACTTCAGCACTGGCTTTTACCATTTCTGGTAGCGTTGTAGTGTTTGCCACCTTGTCTGGAGAGACTAGAACTATTACCATCATAGCAACCAGCTGTGCATTTGTGGTTCATTATATTCATGCAATGATGAAGAATGATGAAGATTAATAGAATAATTCATTACTATAGGAGGGAAAGTGAAAACAGTCAGTAATATTTTGTTAAGGATAGTGGCAACATTTGCTGCATCAGGATTAAGTGTCATAGGAGCTGGAGCAATAGCCGGTGTGCCCTTATGGAAAGCTTGTTTTATGGCGCGGAATGGCAGGAGTTGCAACCGTAGTTGAAGGCTTATCAAGAGCTTTCTTAGATGATGGTAAATTATCCGCAACAGAAATTAATCAGGTTTTTAATAAAGTCGATAAGAAGGCTTCTAAACCAGAATAAGGATTAGTTAATGTCATTACCAGTACCTCCTAATATAGAACAGGGTCAGATTGCTCTAGACCCTGTAAATGGCGTTGTTTATTATAAAGACGATAATGGAGAATTAGTTGCTACTACATGGTCTTGGCTAAGAAACGACGTTTCTAATATCAGCACTGACGATGACGTCTTAATTGATTCTGACTTAACTGTTGCCGGTGACTTAATAATTCAAGGAGATACAGTAAGTCTTAATGTTGCACAAGTTTTAATTGAAGATAATATACTTGTTTTAAATTCAAATTTTACTGGTGCTCCAGTTTTAAATGCTGGCATTGAGGTTGAAAGGGGCTCCGAGCCTAATGTTTTAATTAGGTGGAATGAGCTTGATAATAAATGGCAGTTTACAAATGATGGAACAACATATCTTGATTTAAATTCTATTATAGAAAACTCTGTTACATTAGGCTTGCACACAGTAGGCGAGTATGTTAAAAGCATTACAGCTGGTACTGGTATTACCGTTTCGATGCCTAGTGGAGAAGGTGCAACTCCTACCATTTCTATTGGGCAAGATGTTTCAACCTCCGCAACACCTACATTTGCCAGAGTTATAGCTCCACTAACGGGAAATGTTACTGGCAACGTAACAGGAAATGTTACTGGAAATGTTACTGGAAATGTAACGGGAAATTTAACTGGTAACGTAACCGGTAACCTAACTGGTAACGTAACTGGAAATGTTACCGGAGATTTAACTGGAGATGTTACAGGTGATGTTACTGGCAATCTAACAGGTGATGTAACTGGTACAGTATCCGATATTTCTAATCATGAAATTAATGATTTATCAGATGTCAATATAGTGGATGCAGCCAATGGAGATTTTTTAAGATATAATGGATCCAACTGGATAAACGACCCAGTTAATTTAACCACTGACACTGTAGGCGACTACGTTGCAAAGCTTGCAGCTGGTACTGGAATAACTATCACTAACAACTCTGGCGAAGGAGCAACTCCTAACATCGCATTTAGTGGTTCTATTAATGATGTAACTGGATTTAATATTGCATCTGCGCAAAATGGTCAAATACTTTCTTACAATGGAACACAGTGGGTCAACTCCGTTAGGCCAACAAATGAGCCTTCTGGTCACGAAGATGTAACAGACAGCGAGCTTGATTTTGATAACACATCAAGACAGTTTACTATATCTCCAGTTTCTGGATCCCATACAATATGGGTTAAAGGTATTAAATACGTAAAAACAACTTCTGAATCGGTAACTATACCAAACAATTCTGCATTGTATTATATATACTATAACGATTCAGGAACTTTATCTTATAGCACTACTTTTTTTGATTTAGAAAACGAGGCTCCAGTTTCCTACGTCTATTGGAATTATACGGATCAAATAGACCACTTCTTTGCGGATGAACGCCACGGAATAACGATGGACTGGGCCACTCATGAATATCTGCATAGAACACGCGGTGCTGCCATAGCCAATGGTTTTGGTGCCAATAACTATATTATTGATGGCAATGGTTCTCTTGATTCTCACGCAAAATTAGATATTGCTAATGGAACATTTTTTGATGAAGATTTACAAATAGATATCACACATTCGGCTACCCCAAATTATCATTCTCATGAACAAATACTTCAGGGCGGTGCTGAGATTCCAATGATATATCAGACAAACTCTCATTTTAGAAAAGATTCAGCTACAAAATTTCCAGTAAAAGTTGGAGTATCAGGTAGGGCTACATATAATCTTTATAGTGGTGGAGTTTGGTCTACGCCAGACATTGATAACAATAAATATGGTGTAACATTTTTAGTTGCAACAAACGATCTTCATTCTCCAATACTTGGAGTTATTGGACAGGCTCAATATACCGATCAAGGTTCAGCAGAAGCTGCAAAATGGGAAAATCTTTCTTTAGCAGATTTTCCATTAATTGAGTGGAGACCGCTTTATAAAATAGTTTATCAAACAGCAAATGCATATAACAATACTCCTAAATCAAAAATCACAGCAGTTATTGATATGCGTATTGCAGTTACTGCAGCAGGGACAGTACCAACAACTCCAGTTTCAGATCATGGAAGCATGACTGGACTTGGTGATGATGATCACACTCAATATTTACTAGCCGACGGAACTAGAACTGCTACGTCTTTAACTGTATCTGGATCAATCACAACTTCAAGTTTAATACTTGATGGAATAGAAATAGACGCAGCAACACCATCTGATACAAATGTACTTAAATACGATGCAGGATTAAACAAATATATTCCTGGCGTAGCATCAACCGTAGCTGCGCTTGACGATTTAACTGATGTAGTTATATCTTCAGCTACACCAAATCAAGTGCTAAAGTATGACGGGTCGAACTGGATTAATGCAGTTAGCCCTTCGTCTGTTGAAGGAACAACACATTTTTCAACAATCGGCAATGGATCAGATTCTACTTTTACAATAACTCATGGCCTCTCAACAAGAGACGTTGTAGTTTCTTTTACAGAAGCAGCAGCCCCATATGCTTCATTTAGTACTTTATGGGAAGCAACAACCTTAAATACTATAACTGTTTATTTTGAAGCCCCACCTTCAGCCAATAGCGTTAGAGTAAGTATTTATGCTGCTGTTTCTGGAGTTGCAATTACAACTGATTTAGACTCACTTAATGACGTTTCTTTAAGTGGACTAGCCAATGGTGACTTCTTAAGGTATAACGGTTCAGCTTGGATAAATGATCCAGTAAACCTTTCAACCGATACGGTTGGAGATTATGTTCAATCTCTTGTTGCAGGAACTGGAGTTACAATAACTAACAACTCTGGTGAGGCTACGACTCCAACAATTCAAATAGGTCAAGATGTAGCAAGCTCTGCAACTCCTACATTTGGAGCATTAAATGTATCTGGAGAAATTAGTTCTCCTGGAATTACTGTAACTGGAACAGCTAGCATAAGTGTACTTTCCGTTAACTCAACACAAATAGATACATTTGGAGCTTCATCTGGTCAAGCTCTTATATTTAATGGAACAAGCTTTAGTCCAGGATCCCCTGCTGCAGATACTAGAGATATAGAAGTAAGATTAGCAATGAACGTAGATTAAGTTTGAGGACTTAGTCTTTAAAAGAAAGGAATGGTTGAGGCCATGCCAAATTTTTATAACCTATTAAGAGCAAGAAAATTTAGTACAGCCGCTGATACAGCGGTAGAAATATCAGCCTATAACAGTGCTACCCCAAACTTTACAATAGACGCTGGTGGTAAATTAAACTGGTCTTCTGGATCAGCGGTAGCAGATACTAACCTTTACAGATCTGCAGCTAATGTTCTTAAAACAGATGATAGCTTCAACGTTGCTTCGGGCCACACATATAAGATAGATGGAGACGATGTTTTGTCTGCAACTACCTTGGGAGATACTATTGTAAGTTCTTCTTTAACTTCAGTTGGAAATTTAACTAGCTTAACAGCAGCAACACCAAACTTCACTGGACCTGCAAATTTTTCTGGGCCAGTCATTTTTTCTAACATACCAACAGCAACAACTGCAGCTTCTGGTACAAGTACAACTCAGTTAGCCACAACAGAATTTGTAACTTCAGCAATTACAAGTCGTAAAATTTATGTTACAAAATACACAACAAACGGTAGCGGAACATGGACTTGTCCTGCTGGTGTCACACAAATAAAACTGACACTTATTGGTGCAGGCGGTGGGCAAGGAATTGCCACACTTCAAGTAACCAACTACGCTACTGTATCCTCGGCTTCCATGACAGGCTACGGAGATGGTGGCTCAACAACCTTTGTTGCTGGTGGGACTACATATACCGCTCTTGGGGGCAAACAGGGACCGATTAAAACCGAGGCTATTACTGGTGGTATTATTTACGGAACTAAACTTAGTGGCAATTCAACTAACAGTACATCCAATTTTGACGCAGAAAATAGATACCCTGGCTCTGGAGGAATTGGTGGTGTCGCAACTGCTGTTGCTCAGGAGACTATAGAGCAGGATAGTGGTGACCTTGTTGTTACTAGGGTTTCGGGAAGAGTAGAAGCGAGTCGTGGGCAGGACGGGGTAACGGAAGTCTTTCAAGTAACCACTGTTCCATCAACTGTCTACTCGTTTACCGTGGGCATGGCTAATGGGTACACAGGCACCACTCTTGCGAACATGGGTTCAAATGGCGCTGTCATTATTGAGTACGTTGTCTAAGGAGATATCATGGAATACACATATGAAGTAGACGACAAAAATGAAGTCACCATTACATGGACTGGAGAAATTAATGGTTCTTCTTTTTCTCGCACAATAAGTCAATTTAACTTCCCCCATAACTGGATGCCGTGGACAAAAGAAGACGCTGAACAATGGGCTAAAGAAACCATTCAAGCAATAAAGGACAACGGCGATGTTTATGACGCTCCCGTATATGACCAAAATGAGCAGAGAGCAGCATACCTAGCTGCTAAAGCTGCCTTAGAAGCATAATAACTATTACTATATTTAATATCTGATTGATCTCGAGGGATTAATTTTAATTTAGAAGAAGCTACAGCTTTAGGCTATATAAATAGATAATTAGTTAGAAGTTTTATAAAACCCTGATCCATTAAATTGGATTCCCGGCGCATCAAATACTCTTTTTAATTCAGAACTACACTCAGGGCATTTAGTATTCTTTTGATCTTCTGTGATAGATCTATTTTCTGAATAATAATGTAGATTATCTTTACATTTGTAATCATAGATTGGCATAATATTATTCTACTTCAATAAAGATGCATTCACCTGGGCATTCTTCCGCAGCTTCTATGACGTCTTGACTTAAAGATTCTGGCACAGTGGCCATTCCTTGTGCCATTTGATAAGCAGGTCCTTCACCTTTTCCAGTTGATCCCATAAGATTAGGCCAATCAACTTCTTTCACATAAGCCAGGCCATCATCGTGCATTGCAAAAACTGCTGGTGCAATTTCAGCACAAAGGCCATCGCCAGTGCAAAGGTCTTGATCGATCCAAACTTTCATGTTTAACTGTTCTTTAAAAGTTCGTTAGGTATAATCCAAAGCTTGCAAATAGCATTTGCTTCGATCTTACCTGCTACTATCTCGCAGCCCTGACCACCCATAAAAAAAACGCAGTTAGAACATACTAATCCTTCTTTAATGAAAGGATTCTTTGCAGCTGGTGCATAGTGAGCTCCATTGCCCTTAGCTGTTTGATCAAACTTACCATGCACTTCAACACATTGTTCGTATTGTTCATACATCATTTTTTGACGGTCATTTAATTTTTCTTCTGGATCGTCAGGATCCTCTTCGTCTTCCGGCTCTTCTTCGGGCATTTCTTCGTCCGGCATCTCCTCATCATCAGGAGCATCATATTCTGATAACCAATAGTTCTGCATTATTTTCTATAGCCTTTAACTACGCCGTCTGGAATAGCAGCTAAACGACAATAGCCATTGTCTTCTACTTGGCCAGCTGCAATCTTGCAAACTCCATTACCTTCATAGAAAGCACAGTTACCACACTTGACTCCAATTGCTAGGTTGTCATTTTCTGTTCCAGGAACATAGCCAACCCAGATGCCGTTGCTATCGCCATTGGAAAGCTTTCCATATTTAGCAACAATTCCCAACATAGCATTTACATACTCTTGCTCTGCCGGTGGGAGTTTTCCTTCCATTTCTTTTAAAAATTCAGCTAACCAATAGTCTTTCATCTTTTACCTCTAAAGCTTCCTTGTATGTAACCAATGCCATAGGCTGCAACACAGCATATATATAACAGGATAAAACTCACGCAGCTTCTGCCTTTTCTAATTTAGGAATGCATCCTCTTTTGCAGTATGAGGATCCTTCATGTTCGTATATTATACCCTTAATTAAGTTTCTCTTGCAAACAGGGCAGGTAAAACCCTCTGTCATCAAACCCATAAAATATACTGCTTTTCCTGGTAAAACAACAATTTCTTTTTTAATAGTAGAATTAACTTTTGCAGGCTTTTTGCCAGCCATAACATACCTCCAAACATTGGTTACTATATATCTATAGTAATGCATAGTGGAGTTTTTTATGGCCTGGATGAATTTTGAAGATTTTTTAAATGAAAATCCTCAACTAAAAATTACTGGAATGCATGGTCCGCCATCTCCATTAAAGCTAACTAATGATCAACCAAACATAACTAGAAAATCCCCGGAAAGTAAAGTTAAAATACCCAAACCAGGACCCATGAATCCTCCTGGCAAAAAGACATCAACAACTGCAAGAAAAAAAAGCAGAACCCTTAATTCTTTGTCTGCTTTGGGTTCAAGTAATATTAAAAATAATCAACCATTTGAACCAATTACTGTTCAATATGCCCAAAAAGATGAAAGACTTTTATTAAAAAATAATCTTTCTGACAGACTACAGGAAGCCAGGTCTTCAGGAAATAAAGCCGAAGAAACTAGAATAATGCGCTTAATGCGCAACAGCGAAGAGTTAAAAAAAGCTCGTAAAAGACCATATAATTCTCCTGGTGTTATAGAATCCTTGCAGGAAAAAGTAGCAAGAGACAAATTAGCAGATCCGCAGAGGGCTTTAGCCAGAAGTGCCATAGAAGATACCTTGGGCCTAGAGGTTAATATATATGACCCAAGAACTGCGAGATGGTCAGCTTTTATTCCTGATGAATACACAGCAGAACGCGTGAGTAGTGGCTCATCTAGTTCACTTCGCGATATAAAAACTAATCCTAAAAAATTTCGTCCTATTAGCAAAGCTCAAAAAAGAGAAGCTAGAAGAATTTCAAAACAAAAACAAAGAATTTTTGATCATGAAAAACTTTTTTTAAGACAGGTTGAGAATGATTTAACTGGTATGGGAATGGGTGTCCCATACAATGTAAAAGTCGGCAAAAAGATGCCAGGTATGTTGGCGGGTATGGAAGACACTGGTCTTCCAATGGGAAGCAATCAAAGAGCTTCTGCTGTCAAGCAAGCTATAGCAAACTTAGAAGTAGATTCTTTAGGAATAGCTAATCCACCAGATGAACTAACAAGAGTAAGTGTAGCTGAAGGTAGAACTAATTTACTTGGAAAAATTAATACAACACTACCCTACGACGCAATGCCAGTTCAGCAAACGGGTAATTGGGCAGTAAACAATAATCCCAAAGATAGAATGGCTGCTTACAAAGAAGAACAAAAAATACTTAGAGAACAAAGAATTTTAAAATCTAGACAAATTAGTCAGATGTATGAAGATGAAAGATTCTTTAAAATGTCACACTCTGCTCTAAGTCCTTTTATCTCCGATGATACTAGATTTGTTAACATGGGAAGGGGACTGCCTCCCATGATGCAAGGTATGGACTATTCAGACCAAGCTTTTGAACCAATTAAGAAAAGAGTCCAATCAGGCCCTAGTGATTATGTTCCTTCTTTTGTTAGAAGAGTTCAATCGGCAAATCAAGCCTCTGCTACAATATCTTCAGCCCCAATGCCAGGGTCTAGCGCAACAGCTGGGGCGACCGATACAGCAACAAGAGCTGGATCAAGGATAGCTAACATGCTTGGTGAGGATACAGTAAGAGCAGCCAGTGTTATACATAGTTCTAAATTAAACTATGCGGCTGTTGGCTTAGCTGGAATGGCAGCAGTATTTGGAATTGCTTCTGCCGGCAGACAAAGAAAAAATGTAGAACAAGAAATACAAAGTAGATTTTAATTATGGCCACAAAAATAGGTTTAGGCGAAATAACTGATATTAATCTCACTAACTTCGGCATGCTCACAGGCGGGGCTAAACCAGGAAGCCCTACATACGAAAATGCTTTAGCTAGACTGGTAGAAAAAGGTGGCGATGACCTTAAAGGTGTAACTGACCCTATTGAGCGTATATCTTCATCGGTTTCTCGTTTCATAGAAGAAAATGGAATGACCGAAACCATGCAAGCCGAGCATACAAGAATGACGGAAGCATTGAAAGATGGTAGAGAATTAAGCCCTTTTAATCGAGAGATGCATAGGTCTAGAGATATTGGTTTAACCATGAGAGAAGCATCATTAGCTGCTCCTCCAGTATCAGCTGCACCTACTACTTCTGCACCAACTGCTAGAAGCTCAGTTTCAGTAGTATCTGAACCCCCAACCCCAGCTGCACCAACTGCTTCAGCTACTAGTAAAATGAAACCAAATTTTAAATATTATAATGATCCAAATTATAATCCAGATATATTTTTTGGTGATAATGAACATACGGTTCGAGCTTTTCATCCAGATACTGGTGAACAGATGGGGAGATTAAGTTTTTATGGCAAAGATGCTATAACTCCAGGTGAAATAGATAAAATAGAAGTAACAGAAAAATTTAGAAGACAAGGAGTAGCTACTGGACTTCTTGAGGAAGCAAGAAGGCTTTCTGCTGTTGATGAAAATGTGCCATATGTAGTTCATTCCAAAAGTAGAACTCCAGATGGAGACGCTTGGGCTAAGTCCACTGGCGACTATTTGCCAGAAAAAAATACTCCTACTCCTGCTCTAACCCCAGCGCCTACCTCCACTGCAGACGACCTTATAGAGCCAGATATAGTTAAAGCTATAGAAAATCCAACAGCAGAAGAATATGCTACAGCTAGAGCAAGAGGTGATTTAATTGCAACAGAAGCTTACGATCATGGAGCGGAGGTAGCTAAATCCACTGCTTCTGGAGATGTTCTTTCAGAACCGCCACCACCCAAACCAACAAGAACAGGTCCAGGTGAAATAGGAAAACCTGCCGATGTTAGAACTAGACCTAGCTCAAGAGGAGCAGATGCGGCATCTACTACAACTGGCTCAACTCCAAAGCCACCGCCGACTACTGGTTCTGTAGCGATGGACCCACCAAAAGTTCCAACAACTCCACCATCTTCCGGTGCACCCTCAAAGATGAGAGGATTAATGGATGATGGTTTAGAAGCAGCAAAAAACGTAGCTGCAAGAAACCCAATGGGGATAAGAGCTGCAGCAGTTGCTGGGCTACTAGGTGTTGGAGCTGTTGTAGCTGGCCGCCGCGGTCAACCACGTAGCGATCAAAGAAATACCTACCTAGAAGAGTCTAGAAGAAAGATGCAAGGCTAATCTCTCCAGAGCCATTCTGGATGCTTCTTTGTCCAATCTACAGTAGTCTTAAGGGACTGCTCTAATGGCATCGGAGGAACCCATCCAGCTTCTGCTAGTTTAGTTCCATCTAAAGCATAACGTAGGTCATGACCAGGTCTTGTTGTATGGAAGTCTTCAAACTTAAACTTAAGTTCTTTGCCCCAAAAGTCCGCAACCATCTCAGCCATTTCGAGATTGTCAACTTCTCTTTCGCCAACAATGTGGTACTTATCTGGACGATCTGAGTATGGGTAAGAAACTGGCGGAAGATTCTTAAGAATAAACAAAAGAGCATCTGCTTGGTTTCTAGCGTGAAGATAATATCTAGAGCCAACGTTATCTACTGTTCCGTGAATTGTCATTGGAATATTTTTTTCTAGACAATACATAATCTTTGGAACAAACTTTTCTGGATCTTACGCTCACCAATAATGTTCATGGTATTTGTTATGACCACTGGGACTCCGAAAGTACGCCAGTAAGAGATGCAGGCAGCTTCTTGTGCAGCTTTAGATCCAGAGTAAGGATTAGAAGGAAGGATTGTATCCCATTCTACGTGAGCATAACCCTTAGGCGCAGGACCATAAACTTCATCTGTAGATACGTGTAAGAAAACTTCTGGCTGGATCTTACGAGCAAGCTCTAGCATATTAACTACAAGTGCAACGTTGTTAAGGATAAATGGTGCAGGATCTGTAATTGATCTGTCAACATGCGAATCAGATGCCATAGAAATAATATAATCAATATGACCCATCTCTTTAATCATTACGTCAGAAAATGGAACAGTAAGATCATGTGTAATCAACTGAACGCGATGACGTTCTGCTTCCCAGCATCCAATAGATGTAATGCGGTCTGTAACACCACGATGACGGAATGAATCACTAATGACAACATCCCAGTCTGTAGTTTTTAAAATGTGTTCTAGTGTGTGATGGCCAACAAATCCGCCAGCTCCTGTTAAAAATATTCTCTTATTCATTTCCGTATAATTCCTTGTATTTCTTTGGGTTTCTTATTTTCATTTGATATTTACTTTTCGCTTGCTTGCAAAGGTCACAGCGACATTTGTAGTCATCATACATTGTAACACTACCATGCTGTGGCTTTGGTCTTTCTGCAAGAGTCTTCTTTAGGTGACAAGACTTACAAAGTACTTGGCAGTTTTCAAGTTCTTTATTTCTTGCTTCTGCCGTTCTACTCCATATGGAAGCCGTATGCATCGTTTTTAACTCTGGTTTTATATGGTCAACTTCAAGCTTGTCCCATGTACCGCAGCCTTTACATGGACCATTTTCCTCAACCCATTCTTGGCGTCTGGTTTTGATCCATTCTCTTTGGTATTTTTGTTTTTTTTCTAACTTATTTAATTCCATAAAACCTATTTTAAATTGGAGCGGTTGAAGGGATTTGCACCCTCACACCGTGGGTCGGAAGCGCACGTACTCTACTGTTAAGTTACAACCGCAAAACTTTACTATACTCATATGAGTTTTATTAATGCTATTCTATTCTTTATAAACATAATTCGCAACTGGCATACGTATTATTTATTATTATTTAATCCAGTTGCGCTAGTACCAAAGCCTATTGGCTGACCTCGATCGTCTAAGTCGTAACCACCTATTTTATTAGTGGACGAAAAGTCGCTTACGATATTCATTACATCTTCCATCATATCAGGAAATTGCTTATTGGTATAGCAGTATATGTCACCTAATGCATTAGTTATGCGAAGGGCAGCACTGTGCAACTTTTCGTGTGGCAAATTAGTTTTTGTCAAAGCTGAATAAACTTTATTATATGTTTCTGTGTAGTTCATTTATTCTTTCCTCTTTTGGATGAATCATTTTAGCTGATACCAAAAGGCTATCAGTAAACTTTAGGTCATACTCCAACCAGAAGTCGTTTCCATTGTCATCTAAGTGTACCACCGTACTAATAAGAACATGTCCGTGCTGGTATATTTTATTATACACCGGCTCTTCATCTGATTCAAAGTCAGGAAAATCGGCACAAAAAATTCTGCCAATATTGTCTACATGATATCTATACAAAAGACACTCTAGGTCTTTTGTCTGAAATCCATCCTCATTTATGGCACTATAAATAAAGCTTTTATATTTTTCTGGAATATAAGATTCTATAGGTAGAGGATAATCAATTGTAAAATAATCAAACATTCCCATGGGTATATTATAGCAGTTTTTCGGCAGTCTGAGGTCCTACTATATAAAACCGTTACTATAGATATAACTTTTAATTTTAAGGTTTATTATGGCCCCTTATTATACTCCATTGACGTTTAATGTAGATGATGTTTTTTTTGCGTCCTATGACTTAGATACTGGTACTAGAAAAACAATATCTGGCCTTAATCAAAGGTTAAAAACTCTTCGGATTTGGTTTAGATGGTAATCTAGATATTAATTTTACAACAAAAACTGGTAAAAGTGTTGGAATAACAACCTCATCGTTTGCAAGATCAAGTTTAAACTTTGTTGAACCAGGTGCAGACTATAGCCACGGAGTTAGTATTGATCTTAGAGATGAAGCAGGGGATATAAGACAGGATTTGGTGGATAGAGCTAAAAAGTCTTTTCCAAACTATCATAAAGAAGTTGATGAACTTTTTGCAGGGAGACCTGCAGAGACAATTAATTTTAGTACAGTAGGTAAGTTGAGAGGATTAGACACATCAACTTTAGCTACTCATGAGCTTACTCACTCTATATTTTCTGTTGCAGATAACTGGAGTGGAAGCGATTTAATTCACAATCCACTTAAAGCTGTGGATGAACTTGCAGGTTTTATAGATCAAGTAGACGCCTTTGGTCGTGAGCGCACTGAAGAAGCTGCACAATTAAGAAATCAAAAACTTATAAAATTTGGCGATGAAGCTTTAGATATTAGCACTTACTCTAAAAGAGTAGAAGATATACTTTTTAATACACTTGCATCAAATGCTGCCGAAGAAGCTAGAGCCAATACTGGCGCTAACCTACTGACTAGATTAGCATATGGTAAACACGTTGCTACAGACATTGACGACATATATAATACTATTGGTGGCTTTCATAACTACTTAAATACAGAGGATTATACTGATGTACTTTTGCGCAAGCATTCTTTTTTTGGTCAACAAGAAGTTGAATTTGGAGATCGCGGCGGCAAAATGGTCAAGCCGATGGAAGATTTTCCTGAATTACTGGAGAAGTTTGGTAAAACTAAAAAAGAAATAAGTTTACGAGTTGACATGAGGCTTAACGCAGAGTACCTTGGTCAATTAGGGGAATTCGGCGGAGGTTATTCTGCGGGACCGAAGGGAATTCAGTCTGTTTTAAAAACAAATATGCAGCAGATTTTTGATAGAGCGTATGGTATTGATGGCGATTTTGAAAAAGCTCTTGGATATGTGACTGAGTATGGAGAACATTTAAGTCGAGTATCACAGGAAAGCAAAAATGTTAGTATGAGTATCTCTACCTTGCCGGAGCTTGGCAAAGTAGTTCGGACCAAAAACATTACCAGATGTTAGTCGCCCAAATATGTACGGAATGCCAACGCTTACCAATGAGGTCAGGACTACTAACGTTATAGCAAATTTTGAAGCAAAAAGGGGTAAAGACCTTAAAACTATGTTTGAAGAAGTACTTTCAGATTACCGCACTGCTTGGGATGACGCTTTAAATCCTAAAGTATCTATATCTACATCTGATATAAAGGCTGCAATAGCTGGAGCTAAAGAAACAGTACAGGCAAGTGCTCAGACAGCAAATCAAGTCGTTCAATCAAAGAGCATGGCAAGAAGGACTCTAGATTCCGTTATCTCAGCAGGAGAAACTGCAGCTAAGGTAATGAGGTTTAGAGTCTAAGGTCCTACTGTTAGACTTTTTTTGTATGAAATTTTTTTAATTAATTTAAAGTTCTAATAATATAAATAAAGAATTCCTCATCAGTCATACCATTACTAACAGCAGCTTGGTGAATCAAAGCGTACTCATGTGTAGTAAATTTACAGGTAGTAATTTTTTTACCCGTTCTCTCTTCTCTAAGTATAACTTTAACTTTTCTTTGTAATTTCTGAGAAATCCAAAAAAGTATAAAAGGCAATTTGGCCTCGAAAATTTTTTCCCAATTTTTACCCATATAGGGTTTTTTAAATTTAATCATTATATTTTTTTTCTTTATCTAAACATGGTTGACAAAACCAAACTCTATAGATTTTATCAATTGTTACAAGATCTATTATTTCGCCGGTATCAGGCAGATAGTCAGCTTTACATATATTGCAAAAAGAGTTAAATAGATCTTCACCCTGCTTTAAGGCTCTTATATAGGCTTCTCTCATTTCTTCATGGTCCATCTGTAGTAGCTCCCCATTCATATAAAATCATTTCACATCTTTGTTTACAAACCGGACACAAGCCAGAACCATATTGACCCCACATTGAGTGAGATGGTCTTTCGCCGCAACTACACTTTAAAATTACTTCTGGACCCCAGGCTCTAATTAACTTTTCCTTTGTTTCTAAAGAAATAGGGATCTGAAGTGCCATCTTCAATCCTTCCAAATATTTTTGGCAGAAGGCTTATATTTAGTAGAAGGATTGTGTTTAACTTGATAAGCTTTAACAAATTGTTCAAGAGCTTTATTGAGTACTGGCCACTTTAATTTAAGCTCTCTAGCTACATGATCATGATGCTTAGGATAAGATCCTTTGTCAGTAAGTGCTGAATAAATATTTTTTATAGCTTCATACTCTTGACGGGAAATTGTAACACTTGAAGATTTAGGCTCATAATAAGAAGTTATTTTAACATTAGAAGAATAAGGATTAGAAGTAGTAGCAGAAGGATAACTTGCTGGAGTTGAATAACCAGAATCTTTTTTATTTAAAGAAGCTGTTAAATTATTGATTGCTAAAACTAAATTATTTATAGAAGTAATTAATGATTTCATTGTGATTTTCTCCAGATAGAAGGAGAGTGTGCACTCTCAATATTTTTTTTATGTTTATCATCTTCATAAAGGCGAATCATATGCATACAGGGGTCTCCACCTTCTGCAAATTCATCATCTTCTTCCTCACTTAAAGGAAAGCTATCATGAGTATAGCAGACAGGTGGACCGCACCAATTATTTTCTAAACCTATTTTAATCCATTCATCAAAAGACATTTTAATACTTCGCTATCTGATTAAGTCTTTGGTTTTCAGCATTTAATGATTCCACTCTGGATTCTAAATAACCAACGTGAGTAAGAGTTAATTTAAAAACATTAACAGCGTGATGCATAAGAGTGTAGATAACCGAAGGGTCATGTATTGTTTTGTCAGCTTGGTTAGCAAGCTCTGACATAATATTATGTATTTTTGCTTCGAGCAGTGGGTCCATATTTTCTCCTAGCTTTTTAAAAAATAGTGGCCCTAGGACAAATCTGCCCTAGGGTTGTTCCACCCTAGTTTTTACATTATATCAGAAGAAGTTATCTAATTTAGAAACAGTTCGTTCAATAGCAACTTTATAAATCATCTATTTTAGGAACAGTTCGTTCAATATCAACTTTATAAATAGGATCGTCGAAGTCGTGAAGAGGATTATCATTTACGACTGAAACTGATATAGACAATAACTTGTCTAATGGAAGGCCAAACATCTCAGCAACTTGACTATTGGCTAAACCGCCGTTAGGAAGATCAAAAAGAGCAGGAGGAAGTTGGTCTTTAGTAACCTCTACTGTAACAGTAGTAGATCCTGTAGTAGAAGATATGTTATTAGCTTTATTGAAAGCTTCTAAATAAATAGAATTATTAAAACTATTTAAATATTTAAACTTTGAAAATTCTTTATCTAGATCAACCTTAGGAAAAGGTATATCTCCTAATGGTTGATAAATTTGAGAAAGATCAAGTTCAGAAATCTTTTTTGAGAGTTTTTGCAAAACGCTATCAAGATTAATTTTATTTAAATCAAGTGGTTTTATTTGATTGTTAGCATAATCGTCTATGAACAAAGGTAACTGTTCATACTGTTGAACTTGTGGTTTAATAGAAATTACTTTTTTTTTCTTAGGTTTTACTTCCGCCTTTAATTGTGGCGAAGGGGTAGTTTCCCAAGTGGGATAAACTATCACGCGAGAACCTCCCGAGAAGTAAATGATTTAAGAAAAATAAAAGCAATTTCCAAAATTGCAACGAGTAATTGTATACATACGTTTGGCATTTGTCTATCTTTCTTTTTAAATGTTACAAGTTAATAATTAAGAAATAATAGACTATTGAAGCTCTAGAGGCAAAACCTTTTTCAATCTTTTCTTACAAGGATGAGTTGGAGGATCATTGATGCCTATATTGATTTTAATAGAAACCTCACAAGAAGGGCATTTCCATTTTGTGCCAGCTCTATATTTAGTTTTAGATGGACGTGGTTCTTCAGGTAAAACTAGTATTTCTTCAATGTCATCTTCTTGTTCATCTTCTATTTTTTCCAAAGTTAAAATACAAGATGGACAAAGTTTTGGCTTTCTACCTCTAGTCTTTTGTCTATTCCAAGTAGAAGAGCATTGAATGCAGGTAAGAACTTCTAACTCCACTTAAACACTCTCCTGTTCTTGTTACGATTTTTCTTGGATATATGTATGAAAAGGTAAACCGGTATACGGATCAAATTTAGAGGCTATAGTAATAGCTTTAATAGCAACTCGTTTAGCTTGAGTTGCTGTCATCTCTTTAGATGAACTCAAAGCCTGAAGGGCACCAAGAGCATATGAGCTGCCAGTTCCAAGGGCATATAATCCATTGATGTCTGAGGTCCAGGAATAATCACCATCTACAACATAAATAATGCCACAGACCACTGTCATAATAGTAGATCCGTGTTGAGCTATGTGAGTAGCTGAATCATTCTCAGGAGAAGCATACCCTTGTTTTTCAAAACACTCTCTTAAAGAAGGAACAAACTTTGTTGTTATAAAGTTATCGAGCTTTTTTGAAGAGGTATTTGGAGGTACTGGAGGTGGCTGAAAAGCATGATGGAGTATATTAATAGCTCTCATATCGCCGGCTGCACCCAACAGGTATTTTCCATTTTCAGCTATTTTAGCCGAATTGCTTCCAAGGGTAGTAATTTGAGAAGCAAATCCACCTTCGTCCATTGTAGAGATTCTAGAGTCGCTACAGACAAGTGCGTAATCTGAACCTTGTATTCCAATAATTGTGGTCATGACATCCTCAATGTTGTATAGCTAAAAACATTATACAGGATGTTTTGAGAATTATCAATTATCAGAAGGATTATAATATAGGGAGCCAAAAACTAAATAGGCTATATTATGAATATCTTCAGATTTAACGGTTTTAAAAGTAGTTTTAAAATTGTCGTATTTAGAATCATAATAATAGTCTCTTCTGCCTTTGCGATTTTTTTTACGCTTCTTGGACAAGATTAAGACCCTTTTTAAATATTAGACTACCATGTAAAGTATTTCTTATACTTGTATTAAAATACTTTCCAGCAGACTGAGCTTTTTTAAGATTATTAAAATGTTCAACTGTAGCGTCTGCATATAGCCAAACTGCACCAGAATTAAACACAACAATTAAAGCTTCTTGATCTTCTGACCATGCGCAGGAGTGCAATACAGAACTATCAATAAACTTATAAAATTTAATTTTAGAAAAGTTTTCCACGGGATACTAATCTCCTTTAAATAAGCTATTAATTGATATTTCATAAAGCGCCCCCGGTATGATTCGAACATACGACCTGCGGATTAGAAGTCCGATGCTCTGTCCAGCTGAGCTACAGGGGCTTATCAAGCATAATTATACTGCTGCTTTGTTCGATCGTCAACATGGATATTAGCTTCTAATAAAAAGTCTTCGTAAGAAACTATGTAATAAAATCCATTACTCCAATATGCACCTTGAACGAGATAACCATCAAAAGGATTAAGTTCAAGAACAGGATGCCAACCAAAGTTAGCATCCATAACATATCTAAAAACACCAACAGGTTTTGGTGTCCAAAAAGTCATTCCAAGTTTATCTGGAAGATCAACACGAGCATGAAGAAGAATAAATGACTCTATTGCAGAAGTTACTTGTTCAATTGAAATATCTTCAGAAGAATAAGAATTCCAATTTTTTCTTATAAGATTCTGAAGAAAAAAATGAGAGTCTTCTTCATCCATAGAAGGTTCAAGAATAGTAGTCTTCTGCAATAGAGTAATCATTTTAGTCCAATGGATTATTGATCATTTTGACGTAAAGCATCTTGCGCTCAATTGAGGTAAGAAACTTGATTGTATTGATACGCCATTTGTTTTGCTTGGTAATGAAAGATTCAACATCAGCAGTTGAAGCTCCCATCTCTTTCATTTCTAAAGCTTTGATTTTGTTCTTGGCTTTATTAGAGCTGAGTTGAAATTCTACATCTCTTCTAATTACTCTAAGATTGTAAAGCCACATATCGACATTGTCTTCAAGCATGTCCTTCTCTTGTTGAGAAGCTTCATTCTTTATGTCTCTAATGACTACATCTTTTAATCTGTCTATATAATCTATGTCAACTATATTTGTATTTTGAATCATTGTTGTCTGCCTTAGCATAGCAAAAATCGTAAGCTTGTTGAATGTCCGCAGCAAACTGCTCTGAATACTGTCCACCTTGTTTGATACAATATATTGGAGAATATGTTGATAATATAGGCCAGTATCCAATCCAAGATATAGAACCTCTATATTGCTTAAGTTGAACATCAGCATTAAGTGTAACTGATAGTGGCAACAAGCCTAAAGTAACTATTAGCTTTGGATTAAGTAGCTGTATCTCCGAATGAAGATACGGAGCACAGTTGATTGCTTCAGAATTTTCAGGCTTACGATTTAATGAACATCTTGTAACATATGTTAAACAAACCTTTGAAGATTCAAATCCAGCAGATTTCATTGTGGAAACAAATAAATCTGCAGATTCTTTTTCTATTCTAGGATTATCAACAATGAACAAGACATCTGGATTTTGAGAATTCCATCTGGGAAGCTCTGATGAATCCATAACATTAGGACACTTCTTACAGTTTTTAGTGACAGTATGAAGATCCTTCAACGAAAGACTGTTCTTTGAAGTCAAGATATCATTTCTAACATCCTGAAACAAAGAAACAAGTCTTTCATTGGGAATGTGTTTGGAAAATGTCTCATGCATATGAGACAGCATATTAGTTTCATAAAGGCCTAACTTAAGACCATTTTTAGGAACTAACTTTGAGTTTTCGCCAGAAAGAGCTTCGTTAATTAAAGAATCAAGATCTTCCTGTGAAAACTCTTCCATCAGAACTCTTCTGGAACAGAAGTGTTGGAAGAAGTTGTTTCAGACTTTGAGTCTGAGGACTTCGGAGAAGAAGACGCAGCATAAGCAATGTGCTCAG